>Ga0189275_100044_pt1 | contig 262624 bp, 205 predicted proteins | sample N19A6minimetaG_FD_130329 | JGI IMG/M metagenome (GOLD analysis project Ga0189275, IMG submission 130329) | Marine microbial communities from the Costa Rica Dome - N19 A6 mini metaG | ecosystem: Environmental > Aquatic > Marine > Oceanic > Photic zone | place: Costa Rica: the Eastern Pacific...
TACAGATAGATCTAATCTAAAGGTGGGTCACTTTGGCCCGGCGGGGGTGGGTCACTTTCGTCCGGCCAGCTATGGTCACTTTAACCCGGCGAGGGTGGTATACTATGTCCGGCGTTTCCACCCGGGGCACCCAATATGCACGAGGACCTTGTACTGCCCGGTGCCAAGAACACAGCGGCCAAGAAATCCAACAAGGAGGAGAGCATGGCCGACAAGATATCCCTTGACGCCAAGGTGGCCGGGGAGGGAGAGCTTCCGGAACAGGGTGCCATGTTCGTGGGAGAGAAGGGGCGTCTTTTGTTGCCCCACTTCATGCAGTTGCCCAAGAAAATTGTTCGAGGAAAGTACGTGGACATCTCCAAGGAGATTGCCAAGTTGAGCGAGAAGCACAATCTGGGCGAACCCATCAGAAATTATGAGTCCGAAGGACCCAAGCACTACCACCAGTTCGTGGACGCTTGTCTGGGCAAGGCAGAGACCACGGCACCCTTTGAGTATGGGGCCAGGCTCACCGAGACCATATTGTTGGGGACCATTGCCGGAAGGTTCCCCGGGGAGACCCTCCACTGGGACGCACAAGCGGCTAAGTTCAAGGAAGAAAAGGCCAATGCCTACCTTTCTGGAAACGATCGGGATTTTTAAAATAGAATAAGTAATTCAAGGCCGAAGAATTTTCCTTTGTTGAACCCTGTTGGGATTGGCAATGGAATGATGGATAATGGCCATAAATGAGGGTAACCTCAAAAATAGATAGCGTATGAAGTTGATACGATATGGGACAATAGGAATGGAGGAGCCGGGAGTTTTGATAGACGGTAATAGATATAGCTTGTCGGCCCATTTTAAGGATTTTGATAGGGACTTTTTTTCCAACGGAGGCCTTGTTAAGGTAAAGGAGTTGCTTGCTGAAGGAGAAAACCTTCCATTGGTGGATTCGGAAGAACGATGGGGGGCTCCCATTGCAAGACCGGGAAAAGTAATCTGTATAGGCCTGAACTATTCTGACCATGCCAAAGAGGCCGGAATGCCAATTCCTGAAGAGCCTATCATTTTTCAAAAAGGAAGTAATACTGTGGTTGGACCTTATGATCCTATATTGATTCCAAGAGGTAGTGAAAAGACAGACTGGGAAGTAGAGCTGGGTGTGGTCATAGGGAAAAAGGCCAGGTATCTGGATACTGTAGAGGAATCCAAGAACCATATTGCAGGATACTGCTTGGCCAACGATGTTTCAGAAAGAGCATTTCAATTGGAAAGGGGAGGACAATGGACCAAAGGAAAGTCATCCGACAATTTCACGCCTGTTGGACCCTTTTTGTTGGATGGTGATTCCATCCAAAACCCACAGTTATTGGATATGAAACTTACCGTAAATGGCCAACTGATGCAATCCGGGAACACCAACAACATGATTTTTTCGGTCTACTATGCGATTCATTACTTGTCCCAGTTTATGACATTGGAAGAAGGGGATTTAATTCTTACCGGCACCCCTCCAGGGGTTGGTATGGGGCAAAATCCGCAAGTTTACTTGAAAGAAGGTGATAGGGTAGAACTTGAAATTGAGAATTTGGGTCGGCAAAAACAAATCTGTCAAAATGCATGAAAGTAGAAGTCTCAAGGGTCAATGAATAGTAAAGGACATTGACCATATTATTTGATTAGTTTGTTTGTTTTTTTTAGTTTGTTTAGTTCGACTGTCAGGGAGTGAATTGTTCACTCCCTGATTTTTTGTTCTGATTAAACTATTTATTTAAGGTTTTTCCCAATGCTCTGTTCATAGGGTTTAAATCAATGACCCACTTTTTTGATTGTTTCAGTTTCCATGGGTATTGACTTGGAACTAAGGAGTAAACTGAACGTTTTTAATTCACATCTATCCACTTATTTTAATAAGATACATGGAATAGTTGTCCTTGGTTACCCCTTGGGCGTTTGCAAGAATATTGGATTTGATTTCGTCCACCGTTTTACTTTCCTTGAACCAAGCCCCAATCTCTTTTTTTGAAAGGTTCTCCATGATACCATCGGAGCAAAGAAAAAAGAAGTCATTCGCCTTGATGTCTCCAATTACTTTTTGATCGATCCTTGTTGGATTAGCTCCGTTTATGGCCCTTGTAATGATGTTCCGTTTGGGGTGGGTTTGGGCTTCCTCTTCAGTGATCTCACCCATATCCACCATGCTTTGGACCACGGAATGATCCTTCGTCTGAAAAAGGACTTCACCATCCCTGATGTGGTAGATCCTACTATCGCCAACCCATCCTATTAAAGCCTTATTGTCCGTGTCGGAAATCAATAAAAGTGTAAGAGTGCTGGCCATGCCCATGGCTTCTGGATGGGTTTCGAGATATTCACCCATATGTTGTTCAATGCTTTGTAGGGCGGAAGGCAAATAGGTTTCATCCTCAATATTCCCCATTGGATTTTCCGAAAGATACTTGGAAAGACCTGTACAGACCATGGAAGAGGCCACTTCGCCCTTGGCCTGGCCACCGACACCATCACAAACCATGAATAATCTGTTTTTTTCCGATACCTCTTCGGGGTAAATGGCATCCTCGTTGTTTGATCGCTGGCCAATTTCATGGCAATGCACTGGTAAATAAAGCTTCATTAAAACCTGTTTAATAATTTTTCTTTAAAAAATCACAAGCTGATTGATAGCCGGCGGTACAGGATTTATTGAACCATGTTTTTGCCACAGCCTTATTGGTGGATACACTTTTGGCATAGTAATAGCACAATCCCAAATTATACATGGCGTAAGAGTTTCCATTGTTGGCGGCTTTTGTATAATAATCAAAAGCTGTTTTCAGGTTTTTGGTGGTGCCTCTTCCGAGTTCATACATGACTCCCAAATAATTTTGGGCATCGGCGTTGTTTTGACTGGCCGCCTTTAAGAACCAGGTTTTGGCCAAACTGTAATACTTGTCGTTATAATCTATTAAACCTACCATATACTGGGCCTCGGCGTCACCTTGGTCCGCTGCTTTTTTGTACCACGTACGCGCCACGATCTTCTTTTGTCCGGGAACTTTTCCATCATAAATTAAACGGCCTAAGGCTTTTTGGGCGTTGAGATACCCATTGTTGGCGGATAATCTATACCATTTCTCCGCTTCTGTATAATCAACAGGCCCCTCAATTCCATTTTCTGCCATCACCCCCAGCATATATTGACCCAAATAGTTGTTGAGATTGGCCGTTTTGATGAAATATTCCTTTGCGATCTTCCGATTTTTGGTTTTCCCTTTCCCATCATAGTACAATCTACCCAATGCATATTGAGCCGAGGCATTGTTTTGTGCAGCTGCTAGTTCGTACCACCGTATGGCGCCTTCAAGATCTACTTTGCCATCATCTCCATGTTCAAGGATGTCCCCCATTTTGTATTGCGCCTGTGAATACCCCTTATTGGCAGAAACCAGGAACCATTTTTTAGCTTCTACGACGTCTTTTGTAGTGCCGAGTCCTTGATAATAGATCAACCCTAAGTTGTAAGCTCCAAAAGCATTGCCCCTATCTGCGGCCATTTGGAACCATTTTTTGGCTTCCACATATTTCTTTTCCTCATAAAAAATGATCCCAAGTTCATTTTGGGCATCCAAATAGCCGCGATCTGCTGCTTTTGTGTACCATTGAACCGCTCTTAGCCTATCCTTTTCGGTCAAAGTTCCATAGTAGTATAATTTACCTAATGTATACTGTGAAACCACATCGTTGCTTTCAGCGGCACTGGTGTATAGTTCAAATGCTTTTATGGTATCCTTGGGAACCGCCTGTCCATTGCGGTACATTTCGGCCAAACCGCGATAGCAAGAATATCTATTGAGGTCTTTGCCTTTTTCATACATTTTAAAAGCATCCTCATATTTTTTCTGATACTTGTATAAAATGGCCAAGTTCTCTACAGCTGCAGGGTGGTCTTGTTCAGCTGCTTTTTTATATTGTTCTTCGGCTTTAATGGGGTCTTTTTCAATGGTATATCCATTCCACTGCATCAGACCATAGACATTTTGAGCTTCTGGATTGCCCTTTTGGCTTTGTTTTTTAACCTCTTCCAAAACCTCCCTGAAATATTCTGATGCCTTTGTTGTATCCTTTTCTACACCAAAACCATTTTGATAGGCCCATGCATATTGAAAGTTGGCCATTTCATACCCAGATTCCATTGACTTATCCACATATTCAAGTGCTTTGTCATAGTCAACATCGGTGCCATATCCATAATTGCTCATGGTGGCAAGGAAATAGTTGGCCTCCCCCGAATCGTATTCAGCGGCCTCTTGATAAAGCCTGTAGGCTTTTTCGTGGTCCCCGGTCTTATAGGATTCCCAAGCATCAGATAGCAACGATTTTATTTGGGAAGCCCTAAAAAAAGCGTACCCTCCGTATCCTGCACCCAAAATCAAGGCTGTCAACAGTATGACTGGCCAGACTTTTTTCTTCTTTTTGGGTTTGGTTTTCGGTGCGGAAAATTGTGTTTCATTCCCTCCCAAGAACACGGTGCCACTTTCATTGCTCTCTCCATTGATATCTCGGATGAAGTCGGATACGGAGGCATATCGGTCCGAAGCATTTTTCTGCAAACAAGTCTTTATGCAATTCTTAAATCTTTCGGGCACCTCGGAATAATCGGGATCTTCCCCAACGATACCATCCCGAATGAGTTCATAGTCCTTCTTGTCATGCCCAAAAGGCAACTTCCCGGTCAATATTTTGTAGAACATAATGCCAAGAGCCCATATATCGGTACGTTCACTTATATCCCCATTCAGTCCGAATTTCTTTTTAAAGAATTGCTCAGGAGCCATGTAGTGAGGTGTTCCCACACCTTCGGTCATGGATTGTTGTATGGTCTTATCGGATAGTATATCCTGACTTATCCCAAAATCGGTCACCTTTGAAACCTTGTTTCCCTTTCGGTCTTTGGAAAACAGTACGTTCCCAGGTTTTAAATCCCTGTGGATAATGCCCTGTTTGTGCAGATAATCCACTGCTTGGGCCACTTCCACAATGATGTTCTTTCCTTCATCCAAAGAGAGCTTTCGGTGTATGGCTTGGCCCAAGGTTCCTTCCCCTGCATATTCCATGATCAACACAGGATAGCTGACATTTCTACCCATGGCATCGGTATGGGTAATATATTCCAGACCATAATAGGTGATGAGGTGCGTATGCGATAACCCATCTATTTTGGAAAACTCCTGTTCCAAGCTGTATTTTTTCTGTCCAGTGCTCCCAGACGTACCTCTTGAAACAGCTTCTTTGTAAATTTTAAGGGCCACATACCTTCCTTCGGCATTGAGGTCCTTGGCCTTGAACACTTCGGCGAACCCGCCCTCTGCTATAAGGTCTTTTTCGGGGTCCCATTCGTAATGTGATAGTTTCATGATGGTCGGTGTAGTTGAATTTGGTTACGGTTTGGTGTTGATTTTGATTAACTGGCTTCTTGTATGTGGGTCACCATTTTGCAGGCATTGGAATGCCCTTGGTCACAGGCTTTTTTGTACCAAGCCTCGGCCTTGCCTAGGTCTTTGGTTACTTCACTGCCATTATAATAGAGGTTTCCAAGGGTTACATTGGCATCAACATATCCCAGTTTGGAAGCCTTCTTCAGAAATTCAATGGCGCTGTCCACATCCTTGTCCTTGCCCTGTCCGGAAAGGTTCATTACGCCAAGGTTGAACACGGCCGGACCATATTCCTTTTTGGCCGATTTTTCAAAATAGCGCATGGCTTTTGGGTAATTCACCGGAGTGTTCTTACCAAAGTAATATTTACATCCTTGTGTAAAGAGGGCTTCCTTATTTTTTGGAAAGAACCAAATTACCGCAAGGACCGCAAGTAGTATCCAAAGGGAAAATCCCCATAACCATTCAGTAAGCTCTATTTTGTAGGGTGGGAGCGGGGTGGGCAAAACTCCGCTGGCCTGGAATTTTTTTATCTGCTCTTCATCCATGGGATAGTATGCGTCTATACCTCCTTTTACCCCCAGTACATAACCATCATCTGTCATGTAGACTCCCATAAAAATGAATAGGGATGTTGTTTTATGGGCAAGGTAGAGGTCTTCGCCATTGGTACCTTTAATATCGACGTCGGTGATTTTTTGGATTCGCTCGCTCTTTCCAAAAATTCCTCCTATCCGTCTTGCAGATGCAAGGTTGGGAACCAAGGTGAGCAAAGCGATCAGGAATAGTAATTTTTTCATTTTATGATGAAGTGTTAAGGTTGAAAGTAATGATATATCTTCTTGTACCTGAACCTATTCGACAGTCAGCATTAAAAATAGGCATATGAAACTTTTTATACCAACATTTTTGCGGCTTGGGGTCAAATACGTTTTGGATTTATGAAATAGCAATATGGTGACTGGATTATTTACGGATTATTCAGTCTCCGTTGGCAGTCCAACCGAAATCTTGTTTTTTCCCATGGCAATTACCTTAAAGGGTGCTCTCGTATTTTGGGAGATCTCTTGCCAAATGGCATCGGCCGTTTGTTTGGTTTCAATTTGAATGGTAACAACCCCGTCCGAAAAGGTTTTGAAGGTCTTTTTCATTCCATTTTTCTTGGAGAGCTCATTGTACAGGTTTTGTACATTTTCATCTCCATAGGCAACAGAATCTATGGAGATTACTATTTTGTTCTTGCTTTTTTCCTTCTTGGGGCCAAACAAAATGCCCCCCACTTTTTCAACGGTTTCCTTGGCACCTTCAATGGTATTGTCAATGCCTTCCACCGTTTGGTCAATGTCGTCGTTGGTTTTTTGAACGGTTTGGTCCACCTGTTCAACTTGATCAGCGGTCTTGCTGGTCATTCCCCGGTTTCTTCTTTTGGCGGCTTCTGAGTCTTGCGCATTTACAAAACCGAAAAACAAGCCCATTAGAATAATTGCGTGTACTTTTTTGGATGTCATTTTTGATCGTTTTGGTTATACATTCTATGGGTATATAACCGCAGATTGGAGATGTCATCTTTTTTTGCTGATTTTTTCTAAAAAATTATGTGGTACACACTTGCAGAAAAGGAAGGGCGATCCATAAACATACGGGTCTCGTTGTTCTTGGTATAATCAATTTCTTCAAGAGAAGTGGTTTGGGTCGCATCAATGTTTAGGGGATATAGCTCATTTTTATGAATCAGGTAGTATGAGTTCCCATTACTTTTTGAAACAACAATGACCGTAATGGCATCAATGTCCATATTGGCGTCTATGACCAAATGTTTTTGTTCATCCTGTTCCAAGAAGAAATAGCTTTTGTCCATGGATGCATTCTCCGTTACCGAAACGGTAAAACCGGAATAAGGCTGGGAATTTTCCATGAGCGGCATTACTTTCACTTGCACGCTCTCCTTCTGAACTTCCCCAAAACTGTATCCTTCCTGGACTTCTGCCAACTGAATTATGGATGTTGAAGGGGCCAAACGGAATAGCTTATCCCCATATTTCACATAATAGTTTCCTTTTTGGTCCTTGCCCATCTGCAATTGAAGACCCGAAATCCCAGAATCTCCATAGAGAACCAGTTCCTGATCCTTAAAAGTGTAGGAGAGAGGTGATGGTTGTTTTACCATGCGTATGGATTCCGCCGGAACGGATTTTCCGTCCGAAAAGGCAAATTGTGTTTCGTCTTGGGGGTTGCTATTCCATTGATCTTCGGGCAACTCTTCTGTATTGGTAATCTGGGTGTTGTTCTTTTTCAAAATGAGACTGTCCTCGGGCTTCGTTTGAACGGAATCCACACCGACCACATTGGGGATATCCTCAATAAAGGGGGCATCACCCGTTGACCTGAAGAAGTAGAACAGCGTTCCCAAAATAATGCAGGCCGCCGCGGCACCACTATAGATGATCAGTTTTCGGTACAGGCCTTTTGGTTTTTGCTCCTCGGAATCTTTGTACTCGGCGTATAAAAGGTCCAGTTTGCCCCTGAGTTTTACGTCCTCGTTCCATTCAATGCCCCTGTAAATTTGTTTAAAGACCTCGAGTTCCTTCACAAATTCTTCGTCTTCAGCCAGCAAGCGTTCCACCTCCCTTTTTTCATCATCATCAAGACGACCGGTCAGGTGTTTGTCAATCAAATCAATATGTCGTAATTCTTCCCTCATGACTGTTTTAAACGGATTATGACCTCATAGGAAACTTCGCCCCGTAGCTTTTGAAGGCACCTTAATTTCTGTTGACTGGCGGAACGGGCGCTGGAGTAATTGAATTTTTCGGCAATGTCCTCCATTCGCATCCCTAAAAATATGGTGGCTTCCAAAACCGATTTACAGGGTTCCCCAATCTTGGTCAGGGCTTTCTCAAGATATTCCTTGAGATTTGGGCCTTTTCGCGTGATTTCCGGATTTATGGATTCATGACCTCCTTGCAAAACGCCAACCTCACTCTGCCTGTTTTCATATTTCTTTCTTCGGTTGAGTTGGTTGAGCCATTGTCGCTTTGAAACTTCAAACAGATAAGTGCTTATTTTGCTCTGGAGTTGATAGTTTCCGCCCATGACGTTTTTATAGAACACAATGATCGCCTCCTGAAAAACGTCCAAAGCGTCATCCTCATTACCATTGTTCTGCCCCACCCAACTTTTCACCATGCCCATGTGCCGGTACAGCTGTTGCAGACATTTCTCGTTTCCTTTCTTTAATTGGTCTATCAGTTCTTGGTCGGTCATCAAGGTTTTTTCTGAAATGGCTATAATCCTATTTCCACATGGTCCTTTATGGGCACATTGAATTCATAGTCCTGAATTTTTATTTGGGCCTCCCCTAAAATAGTGAAATTCGCTTTTTGGTCGGTGAGCCAAGAGAACTTCATCTGTTTTAAAATATCAAAATTGTTCAGGGTAACATCAATAGGGATGGTGGTTGATTTTAAGGCTTCTTGATGAAAAGGTTCATCCATGGCCCATGCTGCCACTTGCCCTTTGTTTTTATCTAAATAGAATTCAAGATTCATGGCATTGATGGTATAGGCAATGGGCAATTTATTTAGGGTTTCAACCCCTAATTTTAAATGGGTTTTACTCAGCGAAGGCAATCTATTGCTGGAAATGGACCGAATTTTAAAATTATTGCCGTAATCCAAATTCTTACTGATTTCCTCCAAAATTGCCTTTTTGGTATTCAGGTGTATCTTGTCATCCAAGGCAATGGTGAAGGAATTTAGCAGAAAGCTCACCTTTCCGTTGCCCTTGAGAGTAAATTCGGTGGAATCTGAAGCCAGTAATTCAGAATAAAAGGCATTGAGACTTTTGAGTTCTATCTCACAGGTTACCGGTATGCGTATGGTATCCTTGGCTGCCAGACTCATCTGTTCGTTTAAAAACCCCTTTCCTACCAAAGAATCCTTGTAAAAAATCTCCATACTGGATTGCCGCAGCTTTGTTTTTACATTGTTGGGGTTGTATACCACGTAATCCATTCCCACCACCAATGCATTATCTGTGAGCCCTTTTATGGTTACATGGTCTATGGCAACAAATTGCGGTTTTTTGCTACATGAGGTAAACAAAAGAAACGCTCCAAATACAAGTGCTATTTTTTTCATGGTGATGGTTTTAAATACTGTCTTTCTTCTTAAGTGAAACATAGATCAAGACATAGAACATGACATTGAGTACTGCAATGACCACCACGTTCATGTCAAAACTGTTGAAGACCTCACCGATCAAGGTTCCATCATCAACCAATTTTTTATTGTACAGGTCGAGCAATTGCACCGCGGAAGTCGATGCGGTCTGGGTACCCACTTCGGGCGAGGGAAGCGGAATAGAGGTCAATACGGATTGAACCGTACCTGGATTGAATTCAGAAGTAGGGGAGGCATTGTCCTGTAATCTGGCAAAACCCTCCGTGCCCCAACGGCCTAAAGTGAAAAAGCTCAATACTTCCACCAAGGTGTTGTTGATTTTTGTCATTACGCCGGCCAACATGATCTGAGGCATGAGGGCAATGGGCACCACGGTCATCACTTTTTCCGTGGTGTTGAGTGCGGATGAAAGCCATAAACCAATCAGCGAAGCAGAAACCGAAATATAGAACATGAACAACATACTCTCTCCAAAAGGTCTCAGGTACACTTCTTCAAAACCTTCAAAAGTGTTTAGTTTGAAATTAAGGTAGATAATACTTACAAACAACACGGTCTGCACAAGGGCAATCAATGAAAGTACCAACCATTTTGAAAGAATATAGGTGTTGATGTTCAGGTTGAACATGCGCTCCCGTTTATACACTGTAAGCTCACCTACAATCTCTTTGGCGGCGTTGCTCACCCCAAACCAAATGGCCGAAATGGCCATCAGGAACATGACCCCAATCTGAAATTTATTGAATACCAAGCAGACCAAGACCGCAATGATCACGGGCTGTGCCAATAAGAGGGCCAGATTTCCTTTGTCATTTAGTTTAATGTTGAAATACCTGGAAACCAGCCAATACAATTGTAGCCGGTACGAATCGGGTTTTTCCTTTTTCACGTCTGGGTTATTAACCACTTTGAACCCAACTTTGCCGGGTTTTTGGTAATAAGCGGTTACCGTGCCAATATCGCTCATTTTACTGTAGACCTCCACAATGTTCCGGGCTTCAAAATGGGAGGTCAATGAGTTGGCCGGACCCTGAAATACCAAATGCCCCTGAACACCTAAAAATATGGCCTGGTCCACATAATTAAGATCTTCCGGTTTGTGGGTCACCATAACAATTGTGGTTCCCGAATGGGCCAACTTTTTAAGACTCTTCAAGAAACTCTCAATGGTCTCAGGGTCTAGGGGAGAAGTGGGTTCATCCAAAAACAGAATGGTGGGTTCGGTCAAAAGTTCCACCGCAATGGAAACGCGTTTTCGCTGACCGCCGGAAAGGTTGCCCACTTTTATGGTCCTGATGTCCTTTTCCTTGTCCTGGTCCAGATTCAGGTCGTTGATGACCTTATCGATCCTTTGGTTGATCTCTGATACGGCGGTATCATCCGGCAAGCGGAGTTTGGCCGCGTAGAACAAGGTTTTGTAGACGGTCAATTCCTTATGGATGATATCATCTTGAGGCACATAACCAATTTTCTTCTTGATCAGGCTAAAGTTGTCCGCCAATGAGAGTCCGTGAATAAATACCTCCCCGGAGGTAGCGGGATTTTCCCCGTTCAAACATTTCAACAAGGTGGATTTTCCACAACCCGAAGGCCCCATCAATGCCACAAAGGTGGAATGGGGAATGTTCAAGGACATATCCTGCAATCCAACTTTGTTGTTTGGATATTTTTTTTGAATCGCCAATGCCTTTATGGCACTTCTCTCTTTCCTTAGGTCCTTGGCCCCGTCTTTTAGGGTAATGCTGTAAAATGATATGGTGACCGTATCGCTATCCTTGAACTTGGTTTTGGATTTTAATTCCTTGCCGTTCAGGTAGGTCTTATTGGTGGAACCGAGGTCTTCGATCCAAAAATCACCTTGGGCATACGAGATAATGGCATGTTCCCGGGTCACGGTGGGGTCATCTAGGATAATATCGTTGCTCTCGAGTCGGCCAATCGTATAGGAGCCCTTGGCCACAATTTTTTGTTTGAACCCCGTAAATTCCTTTTGGGGTTCCGAGGATTGTGGAGCCTTTTCGTTTTGACTTTCAGCGGCTACTTTTAGTTTTTGTGATGCGATGGTGAAAACGTCATCAGGTAAAATCTTGACCCATGTATTGGGTGCTATTGACCGTTGTCCAATCTTGGTTCCGTTTGAGCTTTCAAGGTCCATGATGTAGATTCCATCTGTTCTTACTTCAATTTGGGCATGTTTTCGGGAAGCAAGTTGGCTTTCTATCTCAACTTGGGCACCATGGCCCTTTCTTCCAATGGTAACAATTTGGTTTTTGGGCAAAGGAATGGACTGTCCGTTGCAGATGAGGTACATTTCCGAAATCATATTACTGGTTGATGTAAGATTGGATGCATTTTTTCCGGTGTTCCGCGAAAGGATGGGTGGAAGTCAATTTTTTAATGAGATCCTGCTTTTGGTAGCGTTCCAATTTCCTGAAGAAATCTGCAAACCTGTTCACATCATATCCGGCCGCTTTGGCCAATTCAAACCCGACCTTGTCCGCTTCATATTCATCAATTTGATCAAAGGGTGGCGAAAAAGTCCTATTGATCTTATTGGCAATATCGGTGAAACCATCCATTCTAGTCATTCCCTGAAGGTCTGTGGAGAGGGTAAGCTTGGTAACTTTCCTTTGGGTGTGGAGCTTGTCCTCATGGGCCACCTCATGTCCAATGATAAAGGCCAATTCATCATAGGAGTCAATAAAATTTAGTAAACCTGTGGTAATGTACAGGTAACCGCCCAAAGTGGCAAACGCATTGATTTCTTCAGATTTAAGAATACTTATTCGGTAGGATACATCCTTTCGGGGCACATTCCTAACAATACGTTGCAATATTTCTTCAACCTTTGGTTTGGCAGAATGGGTGTTGTCCAATTGCCCTAGGGTAACGTACCTATTGTACATGTCCCTTCCAATATTTTTTTTGGAATCACTGGAAATATTCAGCGCAAAATCCAACCAATTGTTTTCCACTTGTTTGTAAAAAAATGCGGGCCCGTCAAAAGCATGCCCACAATCTTGGAGCACGGCTGCATGTTCAATTTTGGCGGTGTAATCCGCTAGGGCATCTTCCAATTTATCGATGGAGATTTCTTGGGCCAAAGTAATCTGTAAAAAGCAGTAGAAGAAAACGGCCAATAGTTTGTGTGTCATGATGTTTTTAGTGTATATAACCAAAAATAGCAAATGTCATCTTTTTAAGGCAGGGTTTTCGGTTTTAAGGGGTTTATGGATGTTGAACGGGCTTTTAAAACTCATATTTGCTATAAACAAAGAATCCCTTCAATACCATGTGAGTTGTCATTGAAGTGATTGTTTTAGGCACTGTTTGGTGGGGAAAAGTATTTAATCTTTGATTTCCAATCTATAGAATTCTTCCAATTGGGAATTACAGTTCATGTTTACGTTGAGGTCTTTGATGATTCCTGTACCGACCCCATATACCCAACCGTGCAAATGAAGGACCTGCCCTTTTTTCCATGCCGTTTGTACGATGGAGGTTTTGGCCAGATCGAGTACCTGTTCCCTAGTGTTGAATTCCACGAAGCGGTCAAATCGTTGTTGCGGTTCAGGGATTTCTTCCAAAACCTTTTGATGGAGCCTATACACATCGCGAATATGTCGGATCCAATTATCCACCAATCCGTAGGAGTGGTTTTCCATGGCGGCTTTTACACCACCACATCCATAATGGCCACATACAATAATATGGGTGATTTTAAGAGCGTTGACCGCATAATCAAGAACACTGAGCATGTTCATGTCCGAATGTACGACCAAATTGGCAATGTTACGGTGAACAAAGACCTCTCCCGGCTGTGCCCCAATGATCTCATTGGCGGGGACCCGGCTGTCGGAGCATCCGATCCATAGCAAAGGGGGTTGCTGGCCCTTTTCCAGTTTCTTGAAGAATTCTGGGTCAAAGGCCAATTTGGACTCGACCCATTTTTTATTGTTTTCAATTAAACTTTTATAAAAATCCGGGTTCATTGCCTTTATGTATAGGTTCTTACTTGAAGGTATGGATTTTAGCCTTCTATTGTTGGATATAAAGTAATATCAAAGTAAGTGAAATTCCTCCAATGGGGAATTACAGATCATGATTATATACTCTGTTGAAATACCATTAATTTGTCAATGTAATCCTTAAAACTCATTTTGATATCCAGTTTATATACTGAAGTATCCAAATCCACAGGGAAATTGTTGGACAAAACCGGGTGAATGAAAAAACCTGAACCAAAATTTTTATAAGAGACCTTGGTAAATTCCGGCCTGTAAAGATCAACACCCAGACATGTTTATGTTATAATTTTTGGGTTTACATTCATTCAATCAACTACTCCATTCAAGTCTTTTTTGTGAGGTGCACAGGATTGGAATGTAATATGGGCAGTAGTCTAAAAATCATTCAATTGGTCAATTTGTCTGCGACTTTTTAGGGCATTTCCAAGACCTTTCAAAAAGCCAATTTTCTTGTAATGAGGAGCTGATAATGGGGCGGGGTCGGGTAATTGGATATAACGTAACGAAAGGAGCATATCAATAGGATAATTACAAATAAGCTGTTGAAAATCTCAAAAAAATTTAATAATATTGAGTCAATCGTCCTAAATATTTGATTGCCGAACAGGAGACCAGATATTCCAAAATCGGATATGAAAGCGATTTTTAAGTGTACTATTGGTCCACTTCACAACTAACCCAACTTAACCATGACACGAAATCTGCAAAGTGACATAGAGCTCGTTTTCAAAGAGTACTATAGAGAATTTTGCTTGCTTTCCTATAGTTATGTTGGGTGCATGGATCAAGCACAGGATATTGTGCAGGATGTGTTTGTGAAGTTGCTTTTAAAAAACAAAGGTTTCCATATCCTTAACGTAAAATCCTATGTTTGGAAATCTGTCAAGAACAGTAGCCTCAAGCATATTGCTAGAGTCAAAAAAACAGAGTCATTGGAAAGTGGTAAAATTGTTCTTGTGGAAGAGCATGGTGTAAAGAACGAGGAATTAAATTCCAAACTTCGCAAGGCAATGGACAAACTTCCTCCCAAATGCAAAGTGGTTTTTGAAATGTGCGTTGTTGATGGCCATAAGTATAATTCCGCTGCAGATTCCCTTGGTATTTCTGAAAATACCGTAAAAACCCAAATGAAGAAGGCGTATAAAATTTTAAGACATAACCTAACAGATGTGTATCTTCTTCTAATATATTTTATGTCTTTTACTGCCTCTATTCTTCTTTTTTAAGAATTTTTCATTTTTCGCATCACCCTTTTTTGCTTTTTTGGGTCTTTAGATAAAGAGGTCCTTAAAACAGGGGCATTATTTCGGAAAAGATTTCATGAATATAGCTGATATCATAGCCAAAAAAATAAAGGGTGATTTGACCGATAGGGAGCGAGCCTTTTTTGATCATTGGATAGACCAATCGGAAGAAAACCGCTCTTTATATATTCGTCTCCAACAAGTAGTGGAGGAGCAAGGGGAAGAAGAGTTGTTCCGGATTTTTGAGTTGAAAGAGGAGGTTGCATGGGACCAAGTATTGAAACTTTTAGAGACTAGGAAACGGCAAGTCAGGAAACGTGTTTTGTTTACGCCTTTATTGAAATATGCAGCGATTCTTATTGTTGCCTTAGGTTTGGGTATTGGCATTTGGAACCACAACCAACCTATTACGGAACAATTGCCGCAAGAGGATACCATTACACTTCAATTGGACAACGGGGAGGTTAAAGTAATTTCCACGGATGCCCTTCAGACATTGGTGAATTCAAAAGGAGGAATTTTAGGGAAGCAAAATGGAGGTCAGCTTGATTATTCTGTTTCCAGCGAAACGGAAGAGTTGGCATATAATACCCTTAAAGTGCCCTATGGTAAAAGATTCACCATTGTTTTATCGGATAGCACAAAAGTATATCTCAATGCAGGGTCGTCGCTTAAATATCCCGTTAAGTTTCTTGACGGTCAAAATCGTCAGGTATTTTTAACAGGGGAAGGATTTTTTGATGTCCGTAAAGACAAGAAGCACCCTTTTATCGTCACCAGCGAGGATATGGATGTTCGGGTATTGGGGACCAAGTTCAATATTTCTGCGTATCCCGAGGATCGAAACATACATACGGTTTTGGTAGAGGGTTCTGTAAGCCTATACAATTCAACAGAAGATTACGATGAGAAAACCGCTTCGCTATTGGAGCCAGGATACAAAGCCGGGTGGGACAAGTTTTACAAAAAATTGGCCTTTGAAAAGGTCGATACCGACATATACACAGGTTGGGTAGAAGGAAAGCTGGTTATCAAGGAAATGCCCTTTAAAAACATCGTGAAGAAATTGGAACGGCATTACAATGTCAGTATAAAGAGTAACTACCCAAAACTGGACAATCAGATTTTCACGGCAACCTTTGATATTGAGACTATTAGGGAGGTGTTGAAGACGTTTACCGAGGAAACCCCTTTTGATTTTCAAATTGATGGGGACAACATTATAATTAACTCAACCAAAAACTAAATACAGTATGCCTATGAAATGACCAACAACCCAACCAACCGAACTTAAAGTTTAGTCTTTATCACATAAAAAAAATCGGAAAATGCGGCAACATTTCCCGATTTGAGATAATAGACTAATAATAGTCAATTTAAAACTTTATAAAAGTATGAAAATTAATATTAAGAAGGCTTTCTGTAAGCCTTATTCGCTAAAATTCAGTTTAGCAATGAAACTCACGGTACTTCTTTTAGTGGTTTCAATCTTCTCCGTCCAGGCCAACGGATATAGTCAAGAAACTAAAGTTAGCCTAGAACTGGAAAATGTGGAAATGAGAAAGGTCTTCGAAACTATCGAGTCCCAAACCGATTTTAAATTCTTTTACAATAACAAAAAAATCGATGCTGATAGAGTGGTATCCATCGATGTATTTGAAACTCCGGTATCTGAAGTACTGAAGATGTTGTTCAAGGATACAGCGATTTATAGTGTAGTACGAAAAAAACAGATTATTCTTAAAGTCAATCCGCTTAAGATTGAGGCTCCATTGTTACTTCAGAATAGCGAGGACATTGAGGAGGAGATTTTGCAAAGAAGCATTTCCGGAACGGTTACCGATACCGGGGGACTGCCTTTGCCGGGAGCCAATATTGTAGAAAAAGGAACTTTGAATGGGGTCACCGTTGATTTCGATGGGAATTTTTCCATGGATATTGCCAATGATGAGGCCATTTTGGTGGTCTCTTACATAGGATTTGCCACCAAGGAAGTGTCTGTAGGTGGACAATCGACAATAAATATAGTTTTGCAAGAGAGTGCCGCGGGATTGGACGAAGTGGTGGTAACTGCTTTGGGCGTCAAAAGAAGTGAAAAAGCCCTGGCCTATTCAGTATCCGAAGTAGGAGGAGATAAATTTTCAGAGGCCCGTGAATCCAATGTGGCCAATGCATTGACAGGTAAGATTGCCGGGGTAAATGCAACCGGGCTTGCAACGGGGCCGGGAGGTTCCAGTAGGGTCATCATCAGGGGTAATGGCTCGCTCTCTGGCGACAATCAACCCTTGTACGTGGTAAATGGTATGCCTATTGACAATAGTATTCCTGGAGGAGGTTCTTCAACCGGGGGGCAAGGGATTAATGTTGACCGAGGAGATGGTATTGCCGGAATCAACCCTGATGATATAGAAACCATAAGTGTATTAAAAGGTGGGGCTGCAGCCGCACTATATGGGTCAAGAGCGGCAAATGGCGTTATTTTGATAACTACCAAAAAAGGTACCGCACAAAAAGGAATAGGCGTGGAATACAATGGAAACATTGTTTTTGAGACACCATCCATGTTTCCAGACTATCAGTATAAATACGGTGCTGGGTCAAATGGGGTGAAGCCTACAACCCAAGACCAGGCCATAGAGTGGGGTCGTCTTTCGTTTGGTGCGCCTATGGACGGCACACCTGTCATCCAGTTTGATGGGGTTGAGCGTCCTTATTCCCCGGTCAAGGTCAAGGATAATATCAAGAACTTCTATGATGTGGGTAGCACCTTTGTTAATACGGTAGCCTTCACGGGTGGTTCGGAAGCCATGAATTTTAGGTTGTCCGTGTCCAATATGGATGCCCATAGTGTTGTTCCCAATTCTTCTTTCAATAGAAAAACGGCAAACCTAAGTTTAAGTGCCCAATTGGGAGAGAGACTTAGTATAGATGGGGTAGCGCAATACAATATTGAGGAGGCCAGAAACAGGCCCGGTACCGGATATGCCGATTACAATTCGGCATGGGCCACACATTTGGTGTCCAATACAGTGGATGTAAGAAATATGGCTCCCGGATACAATCCTGATGGAAGTGAGATTTTGTGGAACCCCGTGAATATTGCCAATAACCCTTATTGGGTAGTGAATAGGTACCAAAACGATGACAAAAAGAATCGCTTTATTGGTCAGGTGAACATCCATTACAATATATTGGATAACCTGAGTGTACGGGGTACAGTGAGTGAAGATTTTTACAACTTTGAGTATAAGGGAATCACCCCATCCTATACCGCATTTAGACCGGGTGGAAGTTATGAATCATTAAGGTCGGACGTTTCAGAAACAAACCTTCTATTGACCATTGATTACAACACTAAATTGTTTCAGGATTTAAGTGTCAATGCAATGTTTGGAGGTAATCAGCAACGTAACATAAACAATTCCACAGCAATCAACGGTCAACAATTTACCATACCGGAATACTATAGCTATACCAACTTGGGTACTTTGACCACTACCCCAAATAATAGAAGAACTGGGGTGAATTCCTTGTTTGGTTCTGTTGATTTGGGATATAAGGACTTCCTGTATTTGACATTGACGGGAAGAGAGGATTGGTTCTCTACATTAAGTCCGGAGAACAATAACATTTTTTATCCTTCCATAGGAGGAAGCTTTCTGTTGTCTGAAGCGGTTGAACTTCCCAAGACATTTAACTATGTAAAATTGAGATCTTCCTGGGCCCAGGTAGGTGGTGGGGCACCAGACCCATATTTGATCAACCAGACCTACGGAATTGTACAAGGAGGGCACAATGGTAGACCTGTTCAGGAGATTTCCTCGAGCTTGGTGACCAACCCGGACCTTAGACCCTATACGTCCACTACCTATGAGGTAGGTTTTAATGCAAAATTATTGGATTACCGTTTAGGAGTCGATTTGACCTTCTATGATAGAACCACAACAGACGATATTGTACAAACGGATATTTCAACAGCTTCGGGATATAGCCGTGCACTGCTGAACGTTGGTAAGGTAAGCAATAGGGGGGTTGAACTTCTATTGACGGGATCCCTTATACGAACCGATAATTTTAAGTGGGATGCAAGCTATAACATGGCTTACAATAAGAGTGAAATTAAAAAACTTACCGAAGGCCTAAATACCGTTCAAATTGGTAGCGGAATCGGTGGAGGATCCATTCAGAATGTGGTTGGAAGACCCTATGGTACCATTTGGGGCTATAGAATGGCGACCAATGACAGTGGCCAAACCATTTTTGACCCGAACAGTGGGTACGAACTACGAAGTGAGATCATGGAATTGGGACAAGGAGTTCCACCTCTGATCATGGGATTGACAAATGAATTCAGGTATAAGGATTTTTCGTTGAACATATTGTTGGATGGAAAATTCGGGAATTCAATGTTTTCCAACCTGGCACAGTATTCCCATAGATTTGGCCTCACCAAGGCAACCCTTCCTGGAAGGGAAAATGGCTTGCCTCTATCGGGAGTCGATACACAGGGTAATCCGTACGAGAGAGTTGTTCCCGTGGAAGAACTGGATACCTACTATGATAACCACAAAAGATATACGGATATCTTTGTCTATGATGGGAGCTTTGTGAAACTTCGTGAAGTTGTCCTTACCTATACCCTTCCACAAAAAGCTTTGGATTTCTTGAAGATTCAATCCGCATCCGTTTCGTTGGTGGGTCGTAACCTGGCCATTCTTTACAAAAACACAGACCTGTTTGATCCTGAGTCCAGCTACACTAATGGAAATGCGCAAGGATTGGAAGCTTTTGGTGTCCCTCGAACACGTAATATAGGTATGGGGCTAAACATAAAATTTTAAAATTTAATTCATTGTATTATGAAAGTTTATTCATTGACATATAGATATGTGATGATGGCATTGGTAATGGTTTCCGTACTGACATCTTGCGACAATAATTTGGAAGAACTGAATCAAAACCCAGATGCCTATGGAGAAATTATTCCAGAGTATCTTTTTACAAAGTCACAATTGGATGCCGTGAACGTAAGTTATTTTGGAACGGCAGCCTTGACCATAGGAGGTTCCATGCAGCAATTTGCTACCTACAAGGAGGTACCGGCCGCAGGGGACAAATATTTTAATGATGGGTACTCCAAAAATTATTTCCCAACAGTTTACGCCAATGCCGTAAATGACATTGAGGAAGTGATACGTGCCGTTTCCGAAGACCCTGAACTATCCAACCAACTCTCCATAGCACGGATTTGGAGGGCCTATATTTTTCACCACATTACGGACTTGTACGGAGATGTCCCATATACCGAGGCAGGTAAAGGGATTACGGATAAGATTTATACCCCTAAATATGATACGCAATCATTTATCTATAATGATATGCTAAAAGAGTTGGAGGAAGCAGCCAATGCCTTGGACGCTTCAAAATCCTCCTATGGGACATCGGATTTAATATATGGTGGCGACGTTGCCCAGTGGAAAAAATTCGCTTACTCCTTAATGCTCCGTTTAGGAATGCGGTTGACCAATGTGGATGAAGGACTGTCCGAGACTTGGGTAAAAAAGGCCATAGCTGGGGGAGTAATTTTGGACAATGGTGATTTGGCGGCAATAGGGTACGTTGATGGTTCCCAAGTTGCCAGCAGAAACCCCATTGCTGAAGGTTTGATGAACGGAGATTATATTGACCCCCAGAGTGTGGAAAATGTGGAGGGTGGTAAATATGCCAAAACATTTATCGACCATCTTAAGGATACGGGAGATCCAAGGCTAAATGCCATTTCCGTGGTTTGGGTAGATAATGGAAGTGGATTGTATGTGGCCGATACCACAACTGCTATCCAAAAAGGCATGCAAAATGCAGAGTTCAACAATAGACCAGCTGATTTCCCTACCTATTCCGAGCCTCATCCACAAACAATTTTGGCCTACGATTCGCCTTTGTTGGTGATGACCAACGCCGAAATGAATTTACTCTTGGCAGAGGCAGTGATTCGAGGCTGGCATACCGGGGATGCAACCACTCTGTATGAGAATGCCGTTAGGGCAGGAATGCAACAATGGTCGCTTTTTGGGGAGGCAGGTGTAATTGCGGAAGAACGAATTGTCAGCTATCTTGATGCAAACCCTTTTCTGTCAGGTGGCAGCTTGGAAGAGCAAATGGAACAGATAGGAACTCAAAAGTGGGTTTCCCTATTCCTGGACGAATACGAAATTTTTGCCAACTGGAGACGAACCGGATATCCTGCTTTGGTTCCGGTAAACTATCCTGGAAATCTAACGGGCGGAAGAATCCCAACTCGTTTTGTGTTGCCGGATTCAGAAAGTACCATCAATGCTGCCAACTTTCAGGAGGCAGTGGATAGACAAGGCGTTGGGAACGCATTGACCAGCACTGTTTGGTGGGATGTCCCATAAGAAGATAGATAGCATCTATTCCCGTTTCAGCAGTTCTGTTAAACTCAAGAGATCTTAACAGGAGTGAAGAAACGGGAGGTGTGATCATCGAAAGAAAGAACCTCCTTTATAATCCATGAATATTGACCATGATAATTTGTTGTATCTATCACCGAAAGGTTAGGTAACAAAAGTCTCAATTGGGGATATGATCAAATTTGATGGACATAGAATAAAGTAATCGGTTATTTGAGTTAGATTGTTTTTTTTGTTAGTGAAGAACGTACTTCAAATGAGGTACGTTCTTCTTTTTGATATATTCTTAACGAAATTTGATAGTCCTTTGTAAAGTGGTCATATTGCTAAAAGAGTGAGAGGAGAGTAGGCCTTTTAGAAGTTATATCAATCGAAGACCTAAAGATTAACTACGGAGGCAAATTAGTTCTTTGCTAAGAAGGCATTTTTTTAACCAACGGCTAATCGGTATTCAAACCGTCCATGGTTTTGGAAAAAACAACAGAGTCCGATTCAATGTGATACATGCCAGGTTTCAATTGACGATCCAGATAATTTAGAATGTCCAGTTTTGAAAACACCATTCTGTAGCCAGGTCGTAAATTTTGATTTTGGGCATAACACAGATTTCCTTCCACTTCATTACTTTCCAGATAGGTTAAACCCCAGTATTCGGACAAACGTTTGGTAAACTCCGTATTGATGTCCAATACCATCAAGGATTCTTTACTGTAGCGTAATCCATGACTTTTGAAGATGAAGATTTCGGATAGTTGTACTTCCATTTTGGGATATTGGTTTGCTTTTGGAAAAATATCATTTTTTTATAAACTCTGTTTGGCCATGTTTTTCAAGGTATTTTTTGGGATGCTTCAAACAGCAAGTAGCCCAAGGTTTGTCAAAGTAATAGGGGTGTAACAAAAGGTAAATATTAAATTCCATTACATTTTAATGCAACCTTAATACATTTATGTCATCAATCTATAAATGATACAACCTTACTTTATGAAAAAAAATGCTTTTATGTGCCTTGCGGTACTGGTTACTGGAATTTTTGTTACTTCGTGTAACTCTGACGACGGGGGAGATTGCTTGGGAGATTTTACGGGAGCTCTTACCGAAAATGAGCAAAAATTGACAGGGACATGGATACTCTCGTCCATAGTTTCAATAGAAGAAGTCGATATAACAGATGATGGCGAAGACAATCCCAGCAATAACATATATGCCCAGTATTCGGATTGTCAAAAGAGCACCTTCTACACCTTTAATTCCGATCGGACATATCAAATTGGGCAGAGTCAAAGTTTTGAAGGTTGTGAAAATGTGCTTACAACCGAGGGAACTTGGCAATTGAGCTCACAGACCTTGGGTATGGTAAGGAACTGTTTGCTTCAAAATATAGTGATCAATTTTAGCGCAGATGAGACCAATTTTTATTTTTCGGATAACTACACCGTTACCGAGGTAGATGGTAACACGGTGCAGACTGATATTACCTTTACCTATACCTTAACTCCCTAAACTGCTGGATTGAAATAGGTGATGGATACATCAAAAAATATATCCATCCATTTTTGCATGGACCGATAAAAAACAAAACCACCAAATACTTGTATTGGGTGGTTTTGTCTCTACTAGTAGTATATTAAGAAAATAGGTTTATTTAAAAGTTAGGGTGAAAGTAGTGCCTTGGTCAACCTTACTTTCAACCTTGATACTTCCCCCAAGACTGGTGATGTGGCTTTTCACCAAATAGAGCCCCACACCCTTGCTATCTTGGTTGCCATTGTTCTTCTCACTAATCTCAAAAATTGAACCACGCATCTTTTCCAAATCCATCCCTATGCCATTGTCCGTGTAGACAATGGTTTTCTTACCATGGTCTTCCCTGGCCATAATGGAGATGACAGGGGGAACATTGGGTTGGGCATATTTTATGGAATTGGTTATAAGATTAAGGAAAATACTTTCCATGAACCGTTCCTTGAACGCAACTTGTTCCATTTCCGAAAAATCGGTATGGAAAACCACGCCTTCTTTTTGTATCAATGAACCAATGGAACTTTTGACTTTTTGGAGTGTTAGGTCCAGGCGGACTTCTTCCAGTTTTTCTGTTGGGGCTTCTCTTTGCTTCAACGCATCCAAATAAGAATTCAGGGAGTTCTTCAAACCTTCTGCGGAAAGCGATATCAAGTCCAATATTTCAACAGTGTCCTTATCATTGATCTTGGTAAGGTCTATCAAATTGAGGAGGGACAATAGGTTGTTGAGTGGGGATCGTAGATCATGGGGTGTGGCATAATTTTGTTGCCTGAGGGTTTTATTTACTCTCGATAGTTGGTCCAGATGGTTGATGCGCTCCTGTTCCAATTTCTTGGTGTGGGTAACATCCCTGGCTATGGCATAGATCAGCCCTTTTTTTGATACGGGTATTGAGGTCCAATGCAGCCAAATATGCTCTCCTGATTTGGTGATATATCTGTTTTCAAAGTTGGTCAGCGGCTTGTTTTTCAATAATTTTTCTCGATGTCCGGCGGTTATTTCCCTATCCTTGGGGTGGATGAAACTGGAGATCAACCTTGATTTCAATTCCTCTTCCGAATATCCCAAAAGAGATTTAAGCGAGGGGTTTACCTTTACGAAGTACCCTTCATAATCGGCAATGCAAAGACCATCCAAAGACTGGTTAAAGAATGGTTCTAGTGTTGGATTCATCTGTGGTTGGTTACTTGTTCCTATTTGGTATTACTTCAGTGGGTTGACCAAATAAATCTTTTGGATTGATTGGATGATGTCAAGAGTAACGGCAAGCACGCCAAACTCCATTAAAAATACTTGTTGCAAGAATAAAACAGTTCTACGGCCATTTTATTTTATCAACACTAAAATTATATAAAACCGATCAGTAAGGAAATATCCCTAAAAGGATTTAACGATTTGGGGTTTTATTGTATTCCATTTTTCCCGGCGTCATGGATTGCACTTGGATTTTTTATGGTAATGGAAAGTATTTGTAGAGCGGTCCATTTTTCGGTCATATAATAACCGAAAATGGCAGGAGTGTTAGATGTATCGAATTTGTTGGCATCTACGGGATAGATTCATAATTTTAAGGATTCAATGTAACTTCTATGCGATATACTAAAACTAAAGCTTCTTTCACGGGAACATTTTTATTGGGATTTGAACCAACCCTTAAACCAGGACTATGGGTTTTGTAACATTTGGTGAAATTTTATTGCGGCTCACCCCTTCGGAAAGAGGATGTAAAATCGGTTCTTCCAACTACATGGAGATGAACTTTGCTGGTTCCGAGTCAAATGTGGCCTCTTCATTGGGTGTTTTGGGAAATTCAGTCCAGTTTGTGACCAAGCTGCCCGATAATGATTTGGGAAGGGCTGCAAGCGGCTCTCTCTTGTCTTATGGTGTTACTGTTGACAACATACGCTTTGGGGGAAATAGAATAGGAATCTATTTTATAGAAGTGGGAAGCTCCATTAGACCTTCCAAGGTTATTTACGATAGGAAAGATTCGGCAATCAGCACAATTTCCGATCAGGAGTTTGACTGGTCCCGAATCCTTGCGGACAAAGAATGGCTCTTTATTTCGGGGATTACACCTGCACTTTCCAAGAATTGTGCATTGGAAACCATCAAAGCAGCGGAAACGGCCCATAAACTGGGTGTAAAAGTTGCTTTTGACCCCAATTATAGAAGGACGCTTTGGTCTTCTTCTTCAGAGGCCAGAAAAGTATATTTGCCCATACTGGAGAATACCGATTTGCTTTTGGGCAACTATGGCATGTTGCAGGACGTATTTGGATATGAACCCAAAGGACAGGACACCATGGAAAAATCCTTGGACGCCATAGAAGAGGCGGTAGGACTGCTGGGAGTCTCGAATATTGCCTTTACCGTTCGTGATCATTTTTCCGCAAGTAAAAACCGTTTATCGGGATTGCTTCGCACAGATAATGGAGAAATACTGTCTGGGCCCAACTATGAAGTTACCATTACCGATCGTTTTGGTACAGGTGACTCTTTTGCTGCTGGACTTTTGCATGGTTTGGGAAATCAGTGGGATGCCCAAAAATCCCTGGATTTTGCCACAGCGGCCTTTGCCCTTAAACACACCATTAAAGGAGACCAGCACACCAGTAGTGAGGCAGAAATAACCTCGATAATGAACGGAAACATACAAGGACACGTACTGCGATGAACAAACAGGAAATCACCTCCTTGCTTGAAAAGGAGAAATTGGTGGCCATCATTAGGCAAAAAAATCAGCAAGAAGTTCAACCCATAGTACGTGCACTGGTGGAAGGTGGAGTCAAAGCGTTGGAAATCACCTCCAATACCCCGGGGTTCTTAGAGGAAATCCAGAATGCTAGAACGTTGTATCCCAATGTTTTGGTTGGAGCGGGAACAGTGACCAACAAGACCTTGGCCCAGCAAGCCATAGAGGCCGGGGCCCAGTTTTTGGTGACGCCAAACGTAGAAGTGTCCATGATTCCGTTGGCTCACTCCCACGGTGTTCCTGTAATCATGGGGGCTCTGACGCCTTCAGAAGTTTGTATGGCCCATGAGCATGGGGCCGATATCATAAAACTATTTCCGGCAGGGATTTTTGGGTTGGATTATTTCAAGGCCATAAAAGGACCATTGAATACCCTGAAATTTTTTGTGGTGGGTGGAATAAGCACCGATAACATCAAGGAATGGATGATGGCCGGTGCCGATGGTTTTGGTATTGGCAGCGAGCTTACCAAAATGGTTGACCCAAGCAATCCTAACGAGATCACAGAAAAAGCCAAAAGCTTTATAGAGCAGATTCAAGCATGCCTATGATAGGTAGTCTTTCCCTGAAAAACGTCAAAAGAAATCATTCAGTGCAATGACCGCCTTATAGGATATGATCAGTGAAAAACAGAATGCGGTGACCAAGCCGATGTTCATCAATACACTTGCCCTTTGGCTTCCCATAAGTTTTTTACTGTTGATCAATACAATAATCCCACCTATGACCAAGGGAAGCACAAAAACGTTGGCAACCTGGGTGGCTATTTGGGCAATTATAGGGTTGGCTCCCAGTATAGGGACAATCAATCCGACCAAACAGGCCACCGCTACCAAAATCTTAAAAGTAGGGGTGTTGGTCTCCATTTTCCCACTCTTGTAATCGCTGATCAACAAGGGCAATACCATCAATATTGGAAATATGGAAGATATTCCTGCACTCATGGCACCCATCATGAATACGGCCACGGCCATTTTGCCAGCTACGGGTTCCAAGGCCTGAACCATGTCCAGTACATTGGTGACCACCTTTCCATCATAGAACAAGGCTCCCGTGGCGGCGATCATTATGGTGGCGGAAATGGTCAAAAGAAAAATTGCTGAAACCATGGCATCTTTTCGTTGGTCACTCAAATTGGAAATGCCCCATCCCTTCTCCTTCAATAAGATAGGACGTACCACAAAGGTTGGGGCAGCCATGGTGGTTCCAACAAAGGCGGCCACCATTAAATTTCCGCCCGGGGGAATTCGGGGAATCAGCCCCTTCACGATATCCTCCGTGGATGGTAAGACCATAAACATGGAAAGGATAAAGGATAATCCCATCAGGGTTACGAAAATGACCAATATTTTTTCGAAGAATGAGTATTTCCCTACCAGTAGAAAAATATACATGATGATAATGAGCAAGATGGATATGCCCAGCACGGCCCAATAGTTTTCCTCGTTCAAGCTGGGGAAAAACATGCGCATGAATTCATAAAGGGCGTTACTGGTGAGTCCCAATATCCCGGAAAGGGAACTCCATTGTCCCATGACCACCCCTGCAATGGTCACTATGGCAAGGGGTTTGCCCCATTTCAAATAGTTCTTAAAGGCATTTATGGCGGTTTTTCCGGTCACTACGGCAAAACGGCCGTATGCATCCATGAGTATCCAAGAGAAAAACGCACTAAGGCATAACACCCAAAGCAATTGCATACCATACATACTACCGGCCTTGATCATTGCCGTAACACTTCCTGTTCCTATGGTATATCCAATGCAAAAAATTCCGGGTCCTACAGATAATAGGATGGCCCAAAGTTTATAAATAATAGAGGTTTTCCGGGTGGGGTTGCTCCCTGGTTTTGTGTTTTCCAAACTGTTGTCATTTTATGTGCGTGATAAATATAATCACATTTGTATCTCGTTCCACGGAAATTGCATCGCTCCGGGCCAAAGTTTAGTTATGGCTTCAACAATGCCGATCAAAAATGTTATCAGGGAGGCATAACCTCAAAAAAAGACCTCTTAAATGATAACGGAATCGGAAAAAAAGAGGCTGTAGATCAAGGACATGTAGTATATTGAACAGGAATGAATTTTAAGTGACCTATCAAACAACCTAATTGAAGAATGAGAGGAAAAATTATTGTACTTCTGCTTTTTTGTATGTATGCCAGTCATGGTATCACAGCCCAAGAATTTGATATTGCCGTACTGGGGGGGCATGTGATCGACCCAAAAAATGATATCAACGAACCGATGGATGTTGCCATAAAAGATGGCAAGATTGCCTTGGTTTCCAAAAAAATAAATGGGAAACGGGCCAAAAGAACCGTGGATGCCAAGGGTTTGTATGTAGTTCCGGGACTTGTGGATATGCATGCCCATGGATTCTTTGGTGTGGAGGATGGCCATTATCTCAGAAACAGTTTTTATGCGGTATCCCCGGATGGATTTACTTTTCGGAATGGGGTTACCACCATGGTCGATGCGGGAAGTGCGGGATGGAAGTCCTTTAAGACATTCAGGGAACAGACCATTGATCGATCGCATACCCGGGTTCTGGCATTTCTCAATATTGTGGGAGAAGGAATGAAAGGTGGGGCGTGGGAACAAGACACCTACGATATGGATGCAAAACTAAGTGCCCTGATGGCCAAAACGTATCCTGATTTGATCGTAGGGTTTAAAGTGGCCCATTTTAGAGGGGATGGTGAAGATTATTTTGTGCCCATAGATCGAGCTATCCAGGCTGGGAACATGGCTGGAAACATTCCCGTGATGCTGGATGGTAAATTGGAAGATGAGGTTCTACGCCGTTTCCGACCGGGAGATATTTTCACACATACCTATGGCCGGCCCATTATTGATACCCTGACCAACAAGGTAAAACCTTTTGTAAGGGAGGCTCGCCAAAGAGGTCTCATATTTGATGTGGGGTATGGAGGAGCAAGTTTCATGTACGCCAATGCCATTCCAGGAACCAAGGATGGCTTTTTCCCGGATGTCATCAGTACCGACCTCCATGGCGGTAGCATGAATGCCGCAATGAAGGACATTATGAGTATTATGTCCAAGTTCATGGCTTTGGGCATGGGTCTGGAAGATATCATCACCGCCGTGACCTGGAAACCTGCGGAAACCATAAAAAGACCTCAATTAGGGAATCTTTCCGTAGGGTCCGAAGGCGATGTGGCCATCTTCAATATCCGTGACGGTAAGTTTGGGTTTTATGATCAGCGAGGAGAAAAAATGTCGGGCACCAAAAAATTTGAATGTCAAGTGACCATAAAAGGTGGCAGGGTGTTTTATGATTTGAACGGACTTACTTCACCACTTCCAAGGGTGATCAGTGGGGTTCCAAGAATGTAAAACTTGGAAAATGATCGGTAACCTTAAGTTTTGACCCATGAACTGGAACCAAGTTGTAGACCCGTTTGACAATATTGTTTGGTCTTTGTTGATTGCCCTCGTACCCATCGGTACCATCTTTTGGGCTTTGGCCGTAAAAAAAATGAAAGGGCATAAGGCCAGTTTATATGCCGCCTTAATGGCAATCTTAGTTGCCGTGTTCATATATGGCATGCCGGTAAAGTTGGCATTGTTGTCCTTCGGACATGGTGTCTTATACGGCCTGTTTCCCATTTGCTGGATCGTGGTAACTACGATTTACCTGTTCAACATCATTGTAAAAAGCGGCCAGTTTGAAATTATAAAACACTCCATGGCCTCGATTACTTCGGACCGGAGATTACAAGCCTTGTTGATAGCCTTTGCCTTTGGTTCTTTTTTGGAGGGAACTGCAGGATTTGGCGCGCCAGTGGCCATTACGGCTGCCATGTTGGTAAGCCTTGGATTCAATGCTTTCTATGCGGCAGGTATTTGTTTGATTGCCAATACAGCTCCTGTTGCATTCGGCGCTATTGGTATTCCTATAACAGTGGCTTCACAGGTTTCGGGAATACCTGAAATGGCCATCTCCCAAATGGTAGGTCGAACGTTGCCTATTCTCTCCTTGGTGCTCCCATTTTATCTGACGATGCTGGTATGCGGGTTTAAAAAATCAAAGGAGGTTTTTCCTGCCATATTGGTTTGCGGGGTATCTTTTGCTTTTTTACAATGGTTCTCCTCCAATTTTCTGGGTCCGGAACTTCCGGATATTATTGCAGGACTGGGTTCCATTATCTGTCTTATTGTTTTTTTGAAATTTTGGAAACCTAAGAATATATGGCGGTTCGCCAATGAAGACCCAGAAACACACGCTCTGGAAGGTACCTTTTCCAAAAAACAGATTGCCAGGGCCTGGTCACCTTTTGTGATACTGGCCGTATTGATAATCATTTGGGGTTTGGGTCCCGTCAAGGAAAAGCTGGATTTGATCGGTACGTTCAAGTTTGATATAACAGGACTGCACAATGTAATTGTGGATGGCCAGGGAAATAAGATACCCCATTCGTACAAATTCAACTATTTATCAGCAGCCGGAACCGCTATTTTGATCACCGCACTATTGTCCATACCCATATCGGGGATGAAATTCAGGGAGGGCCTAAAACTCTTCGTGGAAACCCTAAAGCAATTAAAGTTGCCCATCATTACTGTTTCGGCCATTTTGGGGTTTGCCTATGTGGTGAATGATTCGGGGATTGTGATCACGATTGCCTTGGTTCTGGCGAACACTGGAGTTTTATACCCATTCTTTGCCCCGATCCTTGGCTGGCTGGGTGTTTTTGTGACCGGTTCCGATACTTCTTCAAACGCATTGTTCGGTAAGCTTCAGTATGAAACGGCAAAAACAATCGGGGTAGACCCTCTGGTGACCGTAGCTTCAAATACTTCGGGAGGTGTGGTCGGAAAGATGATATCACCACAATCCATCGCTGTAGGTACTGCTGCCGTGGGATTGATAGGTAAAGAAGCCCAACTTTTTAGGTATACGCTAAAACATAGTTTGATAATGCTCCTACTGATTTGCTTGATCACTTTGGGACAGGCATATGTGGTCAAATGGATTGTTCCAATATGGTAAGGGCAAAGAGTTTTGGGCAGGGTAAGCCGGTTTACCGAAATATAAATCTGGCCAAGATTTATCATGCTGATAGTTTCATAAACCGAGTGCAGGGAGGGTATGATTTGGCCGCAAAATGAATTGACTAAATAACCACTATAACATCAAAACTAAATGAATTCGAAAAGTAAAATGATGAGAGGAATGGCTCCGATGGCGGCCCTTACATTTCTTTCGCTGGCGTTGTTCCAGTGCACCCCAAAAACCAATGAAGTTGTCCTAAAAGGAGACCCGGATAATGGCGGACTGTTCCTTCCAAAGGGATTTGAAGCATTGGTAGTGGTTGATAGTATTGGGCGTACAAGACATATTACGGTCAGTAAAACGGGCGATATTTATGCCCAATTGAGCAATTCCAAAGACGGGAAGGGAACCATTGCCTTACGAGATCTGGATCAAGATGGTAAAGCGGACAGTATTGTACACTTTGGGAATTTTATTGAAAAGGGCAGGGGAGCCACTGGGATTACCATACATGATGGATATTTATATACCAGTACAAGAAAATTCATTTACAGAAACAAGATAAAAGAGGGAGAATTGGTTCCAATTAGTGAGACCGAGCTGGTACTTACGGATATGGATCCCAACGTGGGAAGAAATTGGCATACCACCAAGCCGGTCGCGTTTGATGATGAAGGACATATGTACGTTCCTTTTGGAAGCCCTTCCGATGCCTGTCAGGACATGGCACTTTACGGACCGGTAGGCATCCCCAATGGAAAAGGATTGGAGCCTTGCCCTGAATTGGAAAAGCATGCTGGAATATGGCAATTCGAGGCCAATAAAATAGGACTCACCCAAGAAGACGGGACAAAGTTTGCCACAGGTATCAGAAGTGTTGTTGGGATGAAATGGAACCCAAAGGATAAAAGTCTGTATGCCGTGGGCAATGGAATTGACAATTTCCATACCATGTTCCCGGATATCTACTCCAAGTGGCAGGCCGCTGTGCTTCCTTCGGAAAAGTTAATGAGAGTAACCGAAGGATCCAATTATGGATGGCCCTATGCTTACTATGATCACATGAAGAAGAAGAACGTCTTACAACCGGGATATGGCGGTGATGGGGAAACCATTGGTAGGGCCGCCCAGTTTGATGAGCCCGTAATAGGCTTTCCAGGACACTGGGCCCCAATGGATGTTTTGTTCTACGATGGGAATCAATTCCCCGATCGCTATAAAAATGGGGCATTTATTGCCTTCCATGGATCAACGGATAGAGCCCCTTATCCCCAAGCCGGGTTTGTGGTTTGTTTTGTTCCCTTTGATGAAAATGGGGAATCAACCGGGGAGTGGGAGGTTTTTGCAGATGGTTTTGCCAATTTGGAAGTGGTCGCCAATACCAGTGATGCCATATATAGACCTATGGGGCTTTCTACAGGCCCTGATGGTTCGCTTTATATAAGTGAATCCAACAAGGGAAAGATCTGGAGAATCATGTACCATGGCGACAAATCTGGTTTTGGAAGAGAGCAGCTGGCATCAATGGAGGAAATAAAACAAACCAAGTCTTACATTAAAGATCCGGATCCCGTAAAAGATGTTATTTCCGAAGGAGATCTCCATAGTGGAAGGATACTATACAATACCTATTGTGCTGCCTGTCACCAAGGTGATGGCAAAGGCGATAACAATCGTTTTCCACCCCTTCGAGATTCAGAATGGGTAATGGGCGATGAGGGCAAACTGATCGATGTGGTCCTCAACGGTATCACAGGCCGAATAGAGGTAAATGGAAAATCATATGATGGCCTAATGCCTGCCAATAGTCATTTGGACGATCATGCCATTGCCTCCATCCTTACCTATGTGCGTAAAGCTTTTGGCAATGAATCGCCCCCGGTGAGCGCCCTTGATGTTGAAAAAATAAGAAAGGAAACCACCGATAAAAAATAAAGCTCCTGTTTTAAGTAGCCACATGTATTTTGAATTTGGCTTAGCGTATGGACGTTACCAAATAGGTTAAAATTCTCCCGACCGGGGAGAAACTCCCCGGTCTCCTCTAAGTTCTATATTTTTTATTTGCCATAAAAAACTGATTTACAGGTTTTTGTGGTGATATCGCATTTTCCTGTTTTTAGGGCATGGACTTTGCCTAACAGAATATCATGCATTTTGAAACTTGATTTTCCACGGATTTTGGATAAGTAGTTTCCAAAAATCCTCAAATGGTAATCAGATGAAGGACGGTGCATAAAATTCCAAGGGAATGGACAAATCATACGATGGAACTTAAAATGGAAATATGGTAGGTAAACTCTCAATACGACAACGGATACAAGTGGGCTTTGTTCTGGCAACTGCTTTTTTGCTGGTTTTGGCTTCCAATTTGTTGGATAGGAAATATTTTTCCACCATCCAGGAAACCGTTAAATCCATATATGATGACCGGATAGTGGTGCAAGACTACATCTATCAATTACAGGATATGGCCCATGAAAAGGAAATAGCCTTTATAAAAGGTGAAAATTTGGAGGAGAATGAAGACATCAAAGTTTTGTTGAACGATTTTTCCAAAACCAAATTGACCCGTGATGAGGCCAGGTTGCTGAAACAATTGGACCATCAATTCTCAGGATTGGAGCCCTTGGAATTGGCCATTTCGACCAAAACCGTTTCGCAAGCTGAAAAAGTCAAGGCATTGGATCAGTTGGATCGAATACACAAAACCTTGGATGGCCTTGAAAAGATTCAACTGGAACAGGGTGGGGTGTTGACCCAGCTTTCCGAAAAAAACTTAAGGGTCAATAAGATGTTATCAAATCTGGAGATAGCATTCTTGACCATAATTGGCGTATCCATTTTAATATTGGTATTCTATCCGGTCAAGGTTTTAGAAACCATCCGCTGAAATTCCACCATTACATCACTAAAATTTATATAACCCATGAAAGAATTGGTTAGGAGTTTATGCTCTACATGTAGGTATGCAACCTATTGCTCTTTGAGCCGGGATAGGTCCAATATCCAACTCTGCAATGAATACGTCCATCGGTACAATGGCACGGGGACAACCCTTATGGTCACCGATGAAATGAGTAATAGTTAAGTGTTCAATACAATTAAAATCCATCAAATGACAACGACAATAACATCGAGAAAAAAACAACCCAAACAAGGGATGTTGGATAATGTCATGAGGCAGTTCAACAACGCTGCGGACATTATAGAATTGAACAAGAATATCCGCAAGATACTTGAAGTGACCAACAATGAATTTATTGTCCACTTTCCGGTTCGAATGGATAATGGAGAAGTGGAAATATTTACGGGCTACCGCGTACAGCACAATAATGCCCTTGGGCCATACAAAGGTGGATTACGGTACCATCATACGGTGGATATCGATGCAGCAAGGGCCTTGGCCATGTGGATGACCTGGAAGACTTCCTTGGCTGGATTGCCCTATGGTGGAGCCAAAGGAGGTATTCAACTGGACCCAACAAAATATTCCCAAGATGAACTGCAGCGCATTACCAGAAGATTTACCTATGCCCTTGGGGACAATATTGGTCCGGAACTGGATATCCCGGCACCTGATGTGAATACCAATTCACAGACCATGGCCTGGATTTTGGATACCTATATGTCTACCAAATCTCCCAATGAGCGTTCAAAGAATTTGCATGTGGTTACCGGAAAACCTATTGGTACAGGTGGCTCCGAAGGGAGGGATAGGGCAACCGGTTATGGGGTTTTCTTGACCATCAAGTTTTGGGCCGAACATAAAAATGTAAATCTGAAGAATAAAAAGTTTATCGTTCAAGGTTTTGGTAATGTGGGATATTGGGCGGCCTACTTTCTGGAAAAAGAAGGTGCCATACTTACTGCGGTGCAGGATGCCTACGGTAGCATACATAATGACACAGGAATCTCCACGGAAAAACTTTTGGACTATTCAAAGGCCAATAAAGGAAGTATTTTGGGTTTTTCGGATGCTCGCCCAATAGATAACACCGAGTTCTTTGATTTGGATTGTGATATCTGCATTCCTGCCGCTTTGGGAAATCAGATTACGGTGGAAAATGCACCGAATATAAAAGCGAGTCTGATCGCAGAGGGTGCCAATGGCCCAACGGATGTAAAAGCCGAGGAAATTTTGTTGAAACGGGGTGTGGACATCATCCCCGACATACTCTGCAATTCAGGTGGTGTCATAGGAAGTTACTTTGAATGGTTGCAAAACAGAAATGGCGAAATATGGCATTTGGATGAGGTGATGGAAAAGTTGGAAAGAAAAATGAAGGAATCCTTCACCAAGGTGGTCCATAAGGCAACATCCAAAAACCTGGATATGCGCACAGCGGCTTTTGTCATTGCCATTGAGCGACTCGAAGAAACCTATGTGCAAAGAGGTATTTTTCCATAGAGAGAAGAAATATAAGTACCCATAATGTTTTAAAAGAAATACAATGAAATACGGGAGTTTGGTAATTGAAAAAAAAGAATATGTCCTTTTGAAAAGGTTGATGAACGTTTCGGGATATTATAAGGACACAACACTGAGGAGTTCTGTTCAGAAGCTGATGGGGGAATTACAGGCAGCGAAGATTCTGGATGAGGCAGATATGCCGGATGATGTCATTCGGTTCAATACAACAGTTACCATACTCTCCGAAAATGGATGGCACAAAAGGTTTAAGCTGGTGGTTCCCAGCAAAAGTGATGTGAAAAACAACCATATTTCAATTTTGACCCCTATGGGGTCCGCCGTCATGGGATATGCCAAAGGCGATTCGCTCGTATGGGAATTTCCATCGGGCAATCAGAAACTGACCATTGAAAATGTGGAGCAGGAGAACGAATCCATCAACCTAAACATGATGATCTAAAAACATATAAAATACTATGAGGAAATTTTTTTCCAATTTGAGAGGAGATATATTTGGCGGGGTTACCGCAGGGATAGTGGCCCTTCCCTTGGCACTGGCATTTGGTGTAAGTTCTGGAATGGGACCCAGTGCCGGACTCTATGGTGCTATTTTCATCAGTTTTTTTGCTGCACTTTTTGGTGGGACCAATACCCAGATTTCTGGTCCCACGGCCCCTATGACCGCAGTGAGTATGGTGGTGGTTACGGGGATTCTGGCATTGAATGATGGTAACTTGGAGAAAGCCCTGCCCGCCATATTGATGGTTTTTTTAATGGCGGGTCTCATCCAAGTTGGATTGGGACTTGTAGGTATCGGAAAGTATATCAGGTATATTCCTTATCCGGTTGTTTCCGGTTTTATGACTGCCATTGGGGTGATCATCCTTGTCACGCAGATTTTACCTTCAGTAGGGTACTACCCAAAGGAAGATATAGGACTTATTGATCAGTATAGGCCCGCGGCCCAAGAAACCCTGCTGAGGAAAATCCTCAAAGAAGAATCGGAGGAAGGAATGCTTGTGCTTGAGGATTTCCAGGAAACCATTGACCGATCTAGTGAAGTCTCTGAAGCTCATATTTTAAAAGAAGCCAAGGCTTTGGTGGGAAAGGATACCTCAGGTGTCATGGGTACTATCAAAATAATCCCGAGGGCATTGCAAAATATCAATTGGCTGGAACTGGCCTTGGCCTTGGCCACAATTGCCATCATATATGGTTTTAAAAAGATAACCACAGCAATTCCGAGTGCATTGGTAGCCTTGTTGGTCGTTTCGGGTTTTGCCTATGGACTGAACTTGGAGTATAGACCCATTGAACAGATACCCGGAGGTTTCCCTATGATTCATCTGGACATGTTCACACAGTTTAAATTGGATTCGGTGGCACCTTATATTTTTACCGCGTTGACACTGGCACTATTGGGGGCGATAGACTCCCTTTTGACCTCTGTGGTCGCAGATAATATGACCAAGACCCAGCATAAGCCCAACAAGGAATTGATAGGGCAAGGAGTGGGAAACAGTGTGGCAGCACTATTTGGGGGTCTTCCCGGTGCAGGTGCTACCATTCGCACCGTGGTGAACATCAATGCGGGAGGTAAAACCAAATTATCAGGAATGATGGCCGGGATTCTTTTGTTGGTGGTATTGTTGGCCTTGGGGCCAGTAGCCTCAAAAATACCGGCGGCAGTATTGGCAGGAATCTTGGTAACTGTCGGTATTGGGGTAATAGATTATAGAGGGCTAAGGGCCATACCGTTTTTGCCTAGGGATGCCAAAATTGGTCCCTTTAAGGTCAGCTCCGAGGTGATTATCATGTTGGTGGTGATGGTATTGTCCTCAATTTGGAACCTTGTATATGCTGTGGGAGTGGGTCTGGTGATTGCCTCACTGATGTTCATGAAGAAAATGGGTGATCTCACGGCCAAATGGTCGGATGTAAAAACCTTGGAGGAAGAAAAAGGTTGGGCGGACGAAGTCAACTTTCCCGAAAACCTCAAAAAGGAAGTCTTTATCAAACATTTGAAGGGTCCTTTGTTTTTTGGGTTCACCAGTGAGTTTCAACAATTGGCCAAACAGATTCCCAAAACCGCTTCAACGGTGGTCATTCGCATGGACCGTATGCAGTATTTGGACCAATCTGGGCTCTACACCCTCGAAGATGTTGTCATGGATCTTAAAAAATCCAATATCAAAGTACTCTTTGTGGGGGTTTTGGAACAACCCAAATACATGATGGAACGGGTCAAGCTGATACCATCCTTGGTTTCCGAAAATCAAATTTTCAGCAGCTTTGCGGAATGTACCTCTGCCATAAAAAGCATGCATTTAGAGCAAGGGCGCTAGGACTTCCCAAACATTGTCGGCAACCAGTTTTTGTCCTTCCACGGTAGGGTGGATACCATCACCTTGGTTGAGTTCTGGGATTCCGGCCACGTTCTCCAATAGAAAAGGGATTAAATTGATGCCTTCGGATGTTGCCAACTTGGGAAAAATGCGCTCAAATGTCCCGGTGTATTCGGGTCCCATGTTGGGCGGAATCATCATGCCGGCCAAAATGATTTTGGCATTGGGGAGTTCTCTTTGCACATGGTCTACCATGGTTTGCAGATTGGCTTCCGTTTCCGTCAATGGAATGCCCCGTAGCCCATCATTGGCACCGAGCTCTATGATAACGATGTCCACATCATCCTCCAAGACCCATTCCAACCGATTTTTGCCACTGGCCGTGGTTTCACCACTCAATCCGGCGTTGATTACAGTATAATTTAATCCCAATGAATCAATTCTTTGTTGGACCAAGGCGGGAAAAGCCTGGCTTTCCTCCAGACCATAACCAGCAGTGAGGCTATCGCCAAAAAAAAGGATTTTCTTGTTGGAATCCACAGTTTCGGAGGCTTGGCTTTCCACTTCGGCGTCAGCATTTTGTGTTTTGTTGCCAGCGGTCTTTCCTCCACAGCCGGCAAGTAACAGCGCCAAAAAATAACAAAACATTAACGGCTTGGGGAAGCATGGGGTTTTCATGGTCATAGTCAATTTTAGTATTTTGAGAGTTTTAACCAAAAGTGTGTATGTCAAAGATATTAAAAGTTCAAAACCTCTCTAAAACCTATCGGAGCGGTGAGCATGACCTCAATGTACTCAACAATGTTTCCTTTGAAGTGGCCCGTGGTGAAACCTTTGCCATTGTAGGTCCCTCGGGAAGTGGAAAAACAACCTTGTTGGGGTTGTGTGCAGGACTGGATACCACCGATGCAGGTGAAATATGGCTCTGTGATCGCAACTTGTTCGATTTGGACGAAGATGGTAGGGCACGCTTAAGAAATGAAAATGTGGGTTTTGTTTTTCAGGATTTTCAATTGTTGCCAACACTTACCGCTTTGGAAAATGTGATTGTTCCCCTGGAGCTTCGTGGGATTAGAAATGCATCGGAGCAAGGTAAGGAACTACTGGCCAAAGTAGGCCTGAAGGAAAGGTCAGGGCATTACCCTTCCCAACTATCAGGTGGGGAACAACAACGGGTTGCCCTGGCACGCGCTTTTGCCAATAAACCTTCCATACTTTTTGCAGATGAACCAACCGGGAACCTGGATGATGAAACCGGAACCAAAATAGAGGATTTGCTGTTTGAACTCAATAAGGAACAAGGTACCGCATTGGTGATTGTGACCCACGATCTGGACTTGGCCCGAAAAACGGACAAGAGCATACGATTGCGGTCTGGTAAGATTGAAGAAACGGTAGGTTGATCATGGGAAAGAACAACACCGGATTTTCTTGGCTGTTAAAAATGGCCTGGCGGGATGGGAAGGCAAGTTATGGCAAACTGTTGTTGTTTGTGTTCTCCATAACCTTGGGCGTGGCCGCTGTGGTCAGCGTACATTCGTTCAGTAGGTTGTTAAAAGAGAATATAGCTTCACAATCCAAGGCCTTATTGGGAGCCGATTACGTGATTGAAAGCAATAAACCTGTCAACGATAGGGTGATGGGCATTATGGATTCCTTGGGCGGAGCCGATGCGCGTGAGATCAATTTCTCCTCCATGGCGGCTTTTCCAGGGCATGAAGGGACCAAACTAGTTGAGGTTAGGGGAGTTGATGACGGCTTTCCCTTTTATGGTGAGTTGGAGACCAAACCAGTTTCCGCGGCAGATGATTTTGGTACCGGAAAAGCCCTAGTGGATGCCACTACGATGCTTCAATTCAATTTAAAAGTGGGCGATAGCATAAAATTGGGTGCTGTAACGCTGCCCATTGGAGGAGCCTTGGAGAATGTACCGGGAAGTACATCGGTATTTGGAGCCATAGCGCCTCCAGTGCTTATTCCATTTAGGTATATTGAAGCTACAGGACTGATCCAGACAGGGAGTCGCATTGATTATAAATACTATTTTCAATCGGATGAGGGTCAAGATCTGACCTTGTTGAACGAAACATTGGAGCCTGTCCTTGACGCCGAAGATGCCGATTTGGATACGCATCTGTCCGAAGCAAGACGCTTGGGGCGGCGCTATGAAAACTTTGGTAAGTTCCTTAATCTAGTGGGATTCATTGCACTGCTTTTGGGGTGTGTGGGTATTGCCAGTGGAATGGGAATCTATGTCCAAATGAAAGTAAAATCCATTGCGGTGCTTAAATGTTTGGGAGCTACCAAACAGCAGAGTTATTTGATTTTCTTCGTGCAAATTGCCTGCATGGGTATTATTGGAGGGCTTTTGGGTACGACCCTGGCTTATTTTCTACAACAGTTATTTCCCCTATTATTGGGGGATTTGTTACCCGTTGAAGTAGGGATCACGCTGTCTTTCCAAAGTATAGTATTGGGAATCTCCTTGGGATTGGCCATGTCCATTTTGTTTGCCTTATATCCCCTCATGAGAACCCTTTACGTTTCGCCTCTGCAAACCTTGCGGGTGGTACAAGAACCCCAATCCCGTTCCAAATGGGCCACCACAGCCGTTGGATTGGGCATTGTGTTATTCGTGTTCTGTTTTTCCCTTTGGTTGTTGGGTGATCTTATGCGATCCCTGTTTTTTGTGCTGGGGTTGTTGGTGGTCTTTTTGGTCCTTACCGGAATTGCCCGACTGTTTATGGGAATGTTGAAAAAATTCTTTCCCCATTCATGGAGCTTTATTCCACGCCAAAGCCTTCGGAATTTATTCCGACCGCAAAACCAGACCTTGGTATTGGTACTGTCCATAGGAATAGGAACCTTTCTGATTAGTACCCTATACTTTACCAAGGATATGTTGTTGGAAAAGGCTGCGATAGAGGATCGGGCCAATAGCGCCAACATGATCCTTATGGACATCCAAAGTCAACAAGTGGAGGCGGTTTCCCATACCATTGAAGCATCGGGGATACCCGTAATCGATAAGATTCCGATTGTAACCATGCGGGTTGCCACCTTGAATGGCAAACCAGTGGAGGCCATTCGGAAAGATACCACCTCCCAAGTAAGTAGATGGATATTGAACCATGAATTTAGGGTGACATACCGGGATAGTCTTATCCAATCCGAGCAGATTACCGAAGGGGAGTGGATAGGCAAGGTAGATTCCGACAAGGATGTGCCCATTTCAGTGAGCAACAGTTTTGCCGAGATGGCCAAGGTTACCGTTGGGGACCCTGTGGTATTCAATGTGCAAGGAAGGTTGATGAATACCATTGTTAAAAGTGTTCGGGAAGTGGATTGGAATCGATTGCAACCCAATTTTTCCGTCGTATTTCCAGCAGGAGTGTTGGAAAAAGCACCGCAGTTTGGGGTGATGACCACCAGAACAAAGGATGATTTAGGTTCGGCACAACTTCAACAACAGTTGGTGGCGCAGTTTCCCAATGTTTCTATTTTAGATTTAAAACGCATTCTGAACCTATTGGAAGACATTTTGGGTAAAATTGGTTGGGTCATCAACTTCATGGCATTCTTTAGCATTTTTGTGGGAGTGGCCGTCCTCATGGGGGCAATTTATAGCAGTAAGCACCAGCGCGTAAAACAAAGTGCCCTGCTCAGGACCTTGGGGGCCCAAGGCCGTCAGATTTTACAAATGATAGCCATTGAATATGCCATTTTAGGGTTTTTAGGAGCTTTTATGGGTGTGGTGTTGGCCGTGCTGGGTAGTTCCCTATTGGCCTATATGTTGTTCGATACCGCCTTTGCACCTTCGTGGATACCATTTGCCATTATTCTTCCGGCAATTACCCTATTGGTATTTGCTTTGGGTGTGGGTAACAGTATAGAAGTGATTCGGAATTCACCCCTTTCCGTTTTGAAAAAGGAAAAGGAATGAGGCTATAGATCTTTAATATGATGCAAACGGTACTGTGGGACGGGTCAATGACAAACATCATGTATTTCTTAAGTAACTTTTGCTTATTTTGAAGGTGCCTGTCCTTTTAGGTTGGACAGGAAACTGCAAAAGGACATAAATCTATATTTATTGAATTGACACATGGAGTTTATAGATTATTATAAAGTTCTGGGTATTGATAAAAGCGCCACGGCCGATGCGATTAAAAAAGCGTATCGGAAATTGGCTAGAAAGTATCACCCCGACCTTAATCCTAACGACAAGGAGGCCGAACTCAACTTCAAAAAGGTGAACGAGGCCAATGAAGTACTGTCCGATCCTGAAAAAAGAAAAAAATACGATCAGTACGGAAAAGATTGGCAGCATGCGGAGGAGTTTGAAAAGGCCAAAAGGGCAAGTTCGCAAGGGCGCTCCAGAAGTTCCTCGGGATATACCTATTCCCATGCCGGGGGTTCTGAACAGGATTTTTCGGATTTTTTTGAATCCATGTTCGGCGGTGCTTCCGGTTTTGGCGGAAGAGGGCAAAAAGTTCATTTTAGGGGAGAGGATTATCATGCCAAGTTACAATTGTCTTTAATGGACGTGTACACCACCCAAAAGCAAACCTTGACCGTGAATGGGAAAAACATCCGTTTGACCATACCCGCAGGAATTGAAGATGAACAGACCATAAAAATAAAAGGGCATGGTGGTCCCGGAATCCAAGGTGGCCCGGCCGGAGACCTCTACATTACCTTTTCCATTACCAACAACACGGCTTTTAAAAGGGATGGGGCCGATTTGTACAAAACCGTTCAAATACCATTGACGAAGGCTGTTCTGGGAGGTGAGATCTTGGTGGAGACCCTCACCGGAAAGGTAAAGCTAAAAGTTGCCCCAGGAACCAACAATGGCACCAAGGTAAAATTGAAGGGAAAGGGTTTTCCCAAGTATAAAAAGGAAGGGGTATTTGGAGATTTGTTCCTGACCTACACGGTCGACATCCCCAAGAATCTGACCGAAGAACAGAAATCCCTATTTGAGGCCTTGGAAAAAACCAACCTAGCGTAAAATGAAACAGGAAAACTACATATCAGTAAAAACATTTTGCCAGCATCATGGGGTGAAGGAATCTTTTGTGTATTCCATGTATGAGTTTGAACTGTTACAAATAGACGACTCAACAGAGGAAGCTTTGCTTTCAATGGACGAATTGCCGATTCTTGAAAAAATGGTCCGTCTTCACAAGGAATTGGAAATCAACCCCGAGGGGGTACAGGCAGTATACCACCTATTACAACAGGTTGAAGGTTTGCAAGAGGAAGTGGCGGCACTTAAAAGAAAGTTGGATAGGTTTGACCTATAAGTAGGCATCAATGCTTAATGATCATTCCGTCCTCCATTTCAATGATACGGTCTGTTCTCTTGGCAAAATCCTCATCATGGGTAACCACCAATAACGACAGCCCCTGTTCTTCTTTCAATCGTTTAAAGATATTGAACACATTTTCCGAGTTGTGACTGTCCAGGTTGCCCGTGGGTTCGTCACCCATCAATATGGCAGGGTCATTGATCAATGCCCGCGCAATGGCCACCCGTTGCTTTTCGCCCCCTGAGATCCGGGACGCTTTTTGTTGGGCCAAATGTCCAATATGCAGCATGGACAATTTCTCATGGGCATCATGCTCTATTTCGGCCAAGGACTTTTCCGCCAATTTTTTAGCGGGCAGCATTACATTCTCCAAAACACTGAATTCGGAAAGCAAATAGTGGAACTGGAATACAAATCCAATGGATTTGTTTCGGATCCTGGATAGTTCGTTGTGCGATTTGCCCGTGACCAATTGTTTGCTTAGATACAACTCACCGGTGTAATCCGTATCCATTGTGGACAGAATATAGAGCAAGGTCGATTTTCCCGAGCCCGATTTTCCCATGATCGACGCAAACTCTCCCTGTTTGACGCCAAAGGAAATGTTTTTCAGTACATGAAAATCCTTGGGCAAGTGGAAATGTTTATTGATATTTTTTGCTTCTAGTACCAAGTGCTATGTTTTGGTTAAGTACCTCTTATGATTCGTACAGGATCAATTTTTTTGGCCTTCTTGGAAGGCATATATCCTGCAATAAATGTGGAAATCAACGCAAAGGTGATACCGATGATATAATAGGCCATATTGTAATTGACAGGAAATGTACTTATGGTAGGCAGCGCCTCGGTATGGAATGGGGTCTGGTCAATGATTTTTGATAAAACAAGACCGATCAACAGTCCCAGAACACCCCCAATGGAGCCAATGATCATGGCTTGGCTCATAAAGATGTACTGCACATCCCTACCGGAAAACCCGGTGGCCTTGAGAATGGCAATATCCTTCATTTTTTCATAGATGAGCATGTTCAGGATGTTGTAAATGCCAAAGCCGGCCACAATGAGCAGGGTTATGGATACCGCATAAGTGATTAAATTCCGTATGTCGGAACCCGTCTCAAATTGGGCATTGGCCTCATTGATATCCACTGCCTTGGTATTGAACTGCCTTTCCAAGCGTTGCGCCATCAAAGCCGCTTCATCCAGGTTCAATAGTTTAATGTTGATGTCCGTAACATAATTCTCTGCCTCACCCAAAATCCGTTGTACGGTTTTGAGGTTGGCAAAACTCTGTATATTGTCAATTTCAGCAATACCACTTTGATATATCCCCACAATCTTCAAGGGGAAAATGTTTCCTGTCACGGTACTTATCTGTACCCGGTCGCCAAGGGATAATGACATTTTTTCGGCCAGTCCGGCCCCGAGCAAAATCCCATTATCATTGTTTTTTAAAGCTTTGGGAGAACCTTCTATAATGTTATCCTGAATGTTGGACAGGCGAACCTCTTCCATGATGTCCACACCCACCAAGTTGCCCCCAAGCTCAATATTGCCCGATAAATAAAATATCTGGGCCTTGAGTTGGGGCGTGGCACCCTTTACATTGGGGTGTTGTTTCAGATAATCCAAAATGGGTAGGGCATTGTGTATTTTTTTCTGACTCTGTTTCGGTTTAATGGAACGAACTACGTTAAAAGAGTTCTTGAACTCCCCAAAAAGGTCCACAGGTTGTTTCTCAGAGGGCCTTATTTCATTATACAGATGGATGTGTGGCGTTTGGTTCAACACCAGATCATCCAGCATGCCATTGAGCCCGGTCATAAAACTCACCAAGGTAATGTAGGCCCCAATCCCAAAAGTGACTCCCAAAGTTGCCGTGATGGTGGATTTCATCTTGGAAACAAGATGTGTTTTGGCAATTCCAAGTATTACGGGCCAGTTGGTCATTCTTCAGGGATATAAATGGCCGTGTTTTCAGTGATTCCATCCAAGACTTCAACCATTTCCATGTTTTGGAGGCCTATGGTGATATCTTTTTCACCATCATCGGTAAGCACCCTGGAAGCACCGATGAGATACTCCTTGGGAATAGTTAGGGCTTCCTCCTTTTGGGCAATGACAATGTTTCCTTCACCGGAAAGGCCAGGATACAAAGTGGGTGGCGGATTCACAAAAATGGCTTCGACCATGAAGGTCTGTGAACTTTCATCCTTTCGGGGGTATATTTTATCCACCTTGGCCTCAAATACGTCCTCTCCGTAGGAGTCCAACGTGATATAGACTTTTTGGTCGTTCTTCACTTTCACGATATCCACTTCGTCCACTAGCAGCTCCACAATAAATTTATCACTTCGTCCCACAGCGGCCACCGGTTCAACCGTATTGATGATTTCGCCAGGGTTTTTGTAAATGGCATACACCTTGCCGTCTATTTTGCTCACCACGGTGAAATCCTCAGAGGTGGTCAGGGAAGATTTATAGGTGTTTTCGGCTTGTTGCACTTGGGTAGCGAGTTCATTTTTGGTGCGGTCGTATTTTTGTTTCAACAGGCTCAAGCTGTTTTGGGAAAGTTCATAGGCCAGTTTACGGGTATCGTACTCCACTTTGGAGCCGATGTTTTGGTCCCAAAGATTTTTTTGCCTGAAATAATTTATGGAATCATTTTTCAGCTTCAGTTCAGCGGCTTGGATTTCGTCCTCGATACCTTTGAGCACTGCGGCACTTCCGCTATAATTTTCACGAGCCAGACGCAATGACAATTCTGCATTTTTTCTGTTCAGTTCCGGGGAGGTATTGGTGATTTGAAGGATTCGGTCCCCCTTGGCCACTGCGTCACCCTCTTCAACCCATACCTTATCCAGGATTCCCATGACAATGGAATAAGCTTGGTAAAGACTATCGGGCTGCACCGTTGCCGAAGCATATACAGATTCGGTCAGGGACATTTTTTTTGGATAGGTTTTATCTGAAGTATGGTTACATGAAAAAAGAAGCGCGGAACCAAAAATGAACAGAAGTGTCTTTCTCATAGTGGGTTTTGTCAAACAGTCTCCAAATTACCAATAAAAATAGTATTAATACTATGAGTTATGTCAGGATTCAATATCATTTAAATACGTGGAAGCAGGACCGATTGGCCAGAACCAGCTGGACACTTGCATAGAAATTCCAAGGGTTGCTGTTGCAGTAACATAATGCCTGTCAGTTTGTTGAAGAGTGTTGGCATGATGGAAGTCATTTTCCATGCCGGTCCAGTACCCTACCTTGCATAGACCTAATTGTTATAATCCGATAGGTTTACTTAAAAAGTAAAGTCATGAAAAAAATAGTTGTATTGCTTGGTGTGTGGGTACTGGCTTCCTGCTCCAGCACCCGTTTTGTTGATAGTTGGAAAAACAATGAAATTACTTCCTTCCATCCTGAAAAGTTATTGGTGGTGGGAATGACCGGTAATTTGACGGCCCGAAAGATTTTTGAAGATGAATTGCGTATGGCTTTTGTCCAAAAAGGCATAGAGGCCCATGTGAGCGATGGAGTAATTGGCCAAGAGTTTACTGATACCGAAAGAAACATGCAGGAAATTGAGGGAATGACCCAACAGTTGGTGGATGAAGGATTTGATGCCGTGGTCATATCCGCCGTAAAGGGAGTGGACAATAAAGAGGATTATCGGTCCAGCTATTACGAACTGGGATATAGAAGACCTCATTTTGGTCGTTATTGGTATGCCTATCAAGGGATATACTACACCCCGGAATATTATTCCTATTACAAAGTGTACCATGTGGAGACCGCTATCTACAATTTGGGCAGTGGAGAGGACCGTTCATTGGTGTGGGTAGGCTCGTTTGATATTGTGGATCCACAGAACATCACATCCACGGTAGACGATTATGTGGCCAGAATAGTGGAGCAAATGAAAAAAGATCGGGTATTTGGGGATTGATGGACGTATTCCAAAGCTCTTCTATCAGGGAAGGGAAGCCGCCAAGGCTATTTCCACCATATCCCTGAAGGAGGTTTCCCGTTTCATGGCAGAAAGACTTTCTCCAGTGACCAAGGAATCCGATATAGTCAAAATAGACAGTGCCCGTACCTTATATTTGGCCGCTATGGTGTATAATCCGGCAGTTTCCATTTCTACACATAAAATACCATATTGGGCCCAGAGTTTATATTCGTTGGGGTCGTCCACATAGAATTCATCTGAAGAAAGCACATTGCCCGCCTTTATGGGGATGTTTTGTTGTTGGGCATAGTTCACGGCTTTTTGGAAAAGCTCAAAGTTGGCCGTGGGGGAATAATCGGAATTGATGAACCTTGAATTGTTTATGCCCGAGGTGGTGGAGGCAGCCATGGCCAACACCACATCGTTCAATTCCACTTCTTTTTGGTACGATCCAGCAGACCCTACGCGGATGATGTTCCGTACCCCATAATCCTTGATGAGTTCATGGAAATAAATCATGGAAGAAGGCATTCCCATGCCACTTCCCTGTACGGATATTCTTTTTTCTTGATAGGTTCCGGTATACCCCAACATACCCCGGATTTTGTTATAGCAATTGGGATTTTCCAAGAAAGTTTCCGCTATCCATTTGGCCCGTAACGGGTCTCCGGGCATCAACACGGTTTCTGCAATTTCTCCTTTTTGGGCTTCAAGATGTATGCTCATGGGTATGGATTAGTTCAACAATGCCGGCCCGGAGGAAGTTCCTATTCTGGAGACCCCTAGGGCGATATATTTCAAAGCGGTCTCTTTATCCTTTATGCCCCCTGAAGCTTTGAGTTTGGCCTTGTCGCCAACCATCCTTTTCATAAGGATGACATCTTCAAAAGTGGCACCGCCACTTCCAAATCCGGTTGAGGTCTTTACAAAATCGGCCCCCGCTTCAACAGCCAAGATGCAGGCTTTTTCCTTTTCGGATGTGGTCAGGTAACAGGTTTCCAGGATTACCTTCAATATTTTATCCCCAATGCCCTGCTTTATGGATATGATCTCGTTCCTGACCCTATCATCCTCATTGGATTTTAACCATCCTATATTGATGACCATGTCTATCTCGTCCGCTCCATTTTTCACACAGTCCTTTGCTTCAAAGATTTTGGCCTCGGTGGACATGGCTCCCAAGGGAAAGCCCACAACGGCGGCAATTTTTACCTTGGTGTTTTTCAATTCTTCAGATGCCAAGGAAACATGGCATCCATTAACGCAAACCGCATGGAACCCAAAGCGTTTGGCTTCTTCACATAGATGTTGGATTTCGGATAGGGTCGCCGTGGGTTTTAAATGGGTATGGTCTATGAAATCCGGTAAGTGCATATCAATGGTTAAAAAGCTGTTTCAGCTTAAAGATAGCCAACATCTCAGATTTGTTTTTCCCAGCAAAGGCATGGGCAATGCTCTCTGCGGTTTCTATAATAAGGGCTTTTGATTTTGGGGTAAACTTTTCTGGATGGTCCTTGTAGAAGCCTTTAAACGCCTCAAAATACTCATCACTATCTTTTTCCTCGCCTTCCAGCCAATCAAAAACGATTTCTATTTGATAGGCCGCATCTGTGTGGAACTCATCCTCAACATCATCCACATCCAACCAATGTTGCCGCACATATTTTTGCAACCGTGCTTTTTCTATGGGTTTTATTTTGTTGTCGGCCATGGCCACGGCATAAAAAAGCATACCCAGATTTTGATAGAATTCATTCCCTATTTTTTCTGAATTGAGCATATCCAAAGATTTAGTTTCCAGTAAAGGTAGCCTCTTTTCCCTTTGTTTTTTTATGACAACGGTCAGGGTTTTATAAAAGCCCATTGATTTATTTACCCCTTCGTCCTGTACTGGTATTGTTGCGCCCTCTGTTGGTATTTTTATCTTGATGATACCGTTGGATATCGTCATCATAATAGTTCCGTATGCGTTCATAACGCAATCGGCTTAAATTATAGGATTGATATCTTGAGGGAAGCACAGTTCGCCTTATCCATATACCTCCATCCAAATAGATATAGGTCCTGGAGGAAAGATCATAGTAAATATTTATTTCTGGGAAGAAGACATACCTCACCGCTTCAACCCTATGCGGATAAAACCATGGGGGAGGTGGGTCTGCCAATCTATGGGAGACTATGACCGGACCACAGGACTGGAATGCGGACAGCAGCGAAAACAAGATGGTATAAAAAATAAACTTTTTCATTGTGGGCGATTTAGAACGGTAAGGTAGTACAACGGCTACCTTGGAGTAAATGACCTAGGTCATGAAATACGGTTTCTGCACCTTCTATATTTGATGAAACTTCATTTATGAAAAAAATATTGGTGCCCATAGATTTTTCCGAACACTCGGAGTATGCCTTACAGGTAGCTTCACAAATCGCTAGGGAGCACCATGCGGGAATTGTTGTTTTGCATATGTTGGGAGTATCCGAATCCGTTATGGCCAAATCTGAAGAGGAGGAAATACAGGAGGCAAACTATTACATGAAGTTGGCCAAGAAAAAAATCAAAAACTTTTTGGAAAAGGAATATCTCCGTAATATCCCAATTGAAGGCATCATCCAGAATTACAAGATCTTCAGTGAGGTGAACCAAGTGGCCCAAGAGAATGATTGTGGACTGGTGGTCATGGGCTCCCATGGAACCAGTGGCCTGAGCCGCTTTTTTGTGGGGTCCAATACCGAGAAGGTAATCCGCACTTCAGAAGTCCCCGTATTGGTCATCAAAAGGCCATATGAAAGCTTTAAGGTTAAAAAAATGGCTTTTGCCTGTGATTTGGAACTGGAGAATACTTCGGTGTATCACAAGGTCGCTGCATTTGCGGAACTGTTCTCTGCCAAACTGGAGGTGTTTTATGTGAATACCTTGGGAGCCAATTATATGGGATATTCCGATATAGAAAAGAGAATCAAGGATTTTAATGGCGCTATCGGGGAGGAAGTGCCCATACGGGTCTATAACTACCACAGTGTGGAAAGGGGCATATTCAATTTCTGTTTTGAACAGGGAGTGGACCTTTTGGCCATTACCACCCATGGTAGAAAGGGAATTGCACATTTCTTGGCCGGAAGTACGGCCGAAAATGTCTCCAACCATGCCAAGTTACCGGTTCTTACCATAAAACTTTAACGGTTAGGTCCTGAACAACAATTCAATCCGGCCCAATAAAATCAGCTCGGACTTGTTGCTTCCGGCAAAGGCTGAGGTTATGGCCCTGGCCGTTGACATGGTGAGCTGTTTTACACGTTCCGGAAATACGATTTTGTGTTCGGTGTAAAAAGCTTCGAACTCTTCATAGATTTCATCACTGTCCTTTTCGTACTCCACCAACCAATCAAAAACAGTCTCAATTTGAAAAGCGGAATCGGTTCCATATTCGTCCTCAATATCATCCACTTCCAGCCAATGGTCACGTACAACCTCTTTTAAGCGATCCATCTCTTTTGCATGGATGCTATGGTCTGCCATGGCCACGGCATAGAAAAGCTTTCCCAAGTTTTGATACAATTCGTTTCCCAGTTTCTTTTTCGAGTCCATCATTTTGATAGTTTTTATGCTTTGAATAAAGATAAACAAGGAAGAGTCCTTCGCTTATGATGTAAATCAGTTATTTGTTAACTTTAGTGAGTGAAGCTGTTCGAAAAAAACAATGTGTTCAGGATTTTAACGGAAGTGATTTCGGAAGGGATACTCATCGTGAACGATCAACAGATTATTGTGGCTAGCAATGTAGTGGCCAACCGTATGTTCGGCTATCAAAAAGGAGAGCTTAGCGGCATGCCCTTGGAAGCCTTGCTTCCCGAAAATGTAAGGGAGCAGCACAAACTGGATGCCGGGGCATTTCTACAAAAGGGCCATCAAAGAAGCATGGGGCAAGGCCTGGACCTTGTTGGGCTTCTGAAAGATGGCAGTGAGTTCCCACTTGAAATAGGGCTTAACCCATTTACCCTGTTGCAGAAAAATTACGTAATGGCCATTATTGTGGACATTTCGGAACGAAAGAGAACCGAGCAGACCATAGATCACTGGTTCCAGATCTTTAATGAGTCGCTCAACGAGATCTATATTTTTGATGTGGAAACCTTTGTCTTCATCAATGTAAACCGTGGTGCCCAGCTTAATTTGGGCTATACCATGGAAGAATTGAACCAGATGTCCGTCCTTGATATCAAGACCGATCTTTCCGAGAAAAGTTTAAAAAGATTGATAGCCCCATTGATCAATAAGAAACGGGAAAAAGTGGATTTTGAAACGATCCATAAAAGAAAAGATGGTTCCATATATCCCGTAGAAGTGCATTTGCAGCTGTCTTCCATAGGAAAGAAGGAAGTGTGCTTGGCCATTGTTTTGGACATTACCGAGCGAAAAAACTATACCCAACATCTGGAAAACAAGGTTGAGGAACGTACCCTTCAGCTTAGGGAGGCCTTGAAAGCGGAGAAGCAGCTGAACGAGCTAAAGACAAAATTCCTGTCCTTGGTCTCACATGAGTTCAAAACGCCACTGACCAGTATACTGACCTCTGCTTCCCTGCTTTCTAAATATACCGAGACCGAGCAACAGGAAAAGCGCGATAAGCATATCAACACCATTAGGGAAAAGGTCAAGTATTTGGATAATATCCTTACTGATTTTCTCTCCATAGAACGTTTGGATACTGGCAAGGTGAAGTACAACATTAGCTTGTTTCCCTTGAGCAAGCTCATCAATGAGGTGGTCTATAACTCCAATACACTTTTAAAGGAGGGACAGCGGATTCTATACCCCAAGGATATTGATGGCATCAACGTATTTTTTGATGAAAAGATTTTGGCATTGGCCCTGTCCAATTTGTTGCACAACGCCATTAAATATTCCCATGAAGGCACCCAGATAGAACTTCAGGTCAAAGAACAGGGCGAAAACCTCCAAATAGATGTTGTGGATGGGGGACTGGGAATTCCGGAAGAGGATCAGCCCTTTATTTTTGAGCGGTATTTCAGGGCCAGCAATGTGCTGACGAGCCAGGGTACCGGAATAGGATTGAACATTGTAAAACAACACATGTTCAACCTTGGGGCCGAAATCGATTTTACGAGTAGCTTGGGCCAAGGCTCAACATTTACTTTGACCATACCATTTAAGAACTACGAAGATGAAGAAGATCCTATTGGTTGAGGATGACCCCTCATTACGGGAAAATATAGAAGAGCTTTTGGACCTATCGGGGTTTCAGGTATACTCAACTCCAGATGGGAGAATGGCCATTGAAATTGCCAAAAAGGAGACCCCGGATATTGTACTGTGCGATATCATGATGCCCGAAGTGGATGGGTATGAGGTGCTGGAGCAGTTCTCCTCCTGTGAAAAAACCAAACACATCCCCTTTATTTTTGTTTCGGCCAAAACCGAACGTCATGAGGTGCGAAAAGGGATGGACCTTGGTGCGGATGATTATTTGACCAAGCCGTTTGAGGAAGAAGAACTTTTGAATGCCATTCGCTCCCGTTTGGAGAAGTCCAAACAATTGGAAAGTGTTTTTTTGAAACGGGGAGAGCATACGAAGGAACACGACATTAGGTCGTTGCACGAATTGAAGAACTTTTTTCATGATCACGGTCAATTATTTTCCTTTAGAAAAGATGAGACCATTTATGCCATGGGGGAACACTCCAATATGGTATATCTTATTTTAAAAGGGGTTGTCAAGTGCTGTGGCTTGGATGAGGAAGGAAAAGAGCTCATTACTTCCGTATATTCCGAAGATGATTTTTTGGGGTTTACCTCCTTGACAGAGAACTTTCCTTATCGCGAATATGCCATTGCCATGGAAGATCTGGAATTGGCAGGAATTTCCAAAACCCAAGTAAAAGCCATACTCGAAGAAAACCAAAACGTTTCTTTGGAACTGATCAATATCATGGCCGAAGATATGGTGCAGATTAAAAAGCAATTGCTGCAGATGGCGTATAGCTCGGTCCGAAAAAAAACGGCCCAAACCCTGCTCCTGTATTCCCAAGCCATGAACAAAGGAAAGGATACCCCTCTAAAAATTGCACGAAGCGATTTGGCAGGTGTTGCGGGCATTGCCACGGAAAGCCTGATCAGAACCCTATCTGATTTTAAGGATGAAGGACTTATCTCTATAGAAAACCGAGATATTAGGGTCTTGGACAAAGAGGCCTTAAAACAGGTCCACTAGCCGAAAATGACATTTATCATTCCATCTTTTTTGTGGAATGGCAAACTTGCAGTGTCATTGAGTGGATTATGAAAAATATTTTAATCCCAACCGATTTTTCAGAAAATTCCAAGAATGCGCTTAGGTATGCCCAAGTAGTGTTCCGTTCCTTGGAGTGTAACTTTTATGTGCTTTATGTGGCCCCCTTGGGAGAGACACAAACGGACACTTTTGGAATTTCCCGTCCAAAGGGCAAAGACCTTTCCACTGGGAATGTCAAAGAAATGTTGGCGGATTTGGTGGATAGCTGTAGAAAGTACAGTAAGGATGCCAACCATCATTTTTATACACTGCAAGACTATGGTTTTTTTGTCCAGAGCATTAAAAAGAACCTGGGAGAACATCAAATCGATTTAATTGTGATGGGCACCAAAGGTGCTTCAGGATTAAAGGAAAAGGTGGTGGGGAGCAACGCCGGTGATGTGATTACCAAAGTACAGTGCAATACATTGGTGATTCCGGATGCCGTAATGTTATCCAAGCCCAAAGAAATTGCCTTTCCCACCGATTATAATATTTTCTACACACATGGAATTTTAAGCTCCATGGCGGAAATGTTGAATCTTTCCGCAAGCAAGCTCAGAATTATGAACGTGATCAAAAACGGGGAGGGGCTTACGTTGGAACAAGAAACGAACAGGGAATATCTGTTTGATTATATGGAGGAGACCTTCCCAGACCGATACAGTTTCCATACCATTTCCAATAAAAGCGTAAAATCTGCCATACAATCCTTTGTGGAGAACCAAGCGGCCGATATGATAGTTATGGTGGCCAAGAACCTGAATTTTATTCAGCAAATCCTATTCGATTCCATGGTCGAAAAAATCAGCTTTCATACAATGGTGCCCTTTTACGTTATCCACGAATAAGGTTTCTTCTACATACCGATATTGACCAAAATCATATTTTACCTTTTTTCGCTGTCCTATCTTTGGGAAAAGAGCTTACCATGCGCACCATACTTATTCCCACCGATTTTTCCAAGAACGCCCTACATGCACTGCAATATGCACAGGAACTGTACAAATGTGAGCGTAGCTGCTTTTTTATCCTGCATGCCTATATGGATGAGGTGTATGGGGAATATAAGACCACTTCTTCCGAAGACTTGGAGGAACGGAAACGGATAAAAAAGGAGGAATCCGAAAAGAAGTTGGACCATTTGGTAGGGACCATTTTGGGAAACCCGCCCAATCCATTACATAATTTCGAGACCATTGCCGTTTTTGACAGTCTTGTGGACGGCATCAATGATTTTGTGAACGAGATGAACATAGACATGGTCATTATGGGGACCAAAGGGGAGACCAGTGACCACAAGACCACCTTTGGGAGCTATACCATAGAAGTGTTCAAGTATTTAAAATGTCCCGTATTGGCCGTTCCGGAAGGTTTTGAATACAGACAACCCAAGGTCATTCTGTTTCCAACAGACTATATGCTGCCCTATAAACGCAGGGAGCTCAAACTTTTGGGGAACTTGGCCCGTAAGTTCAAATCTGAGGTGCATTGTCTTTACTTCACGGATTTTGATGAACTCAGTATTAGACAAATGGACAACAAGAAGTTTCTGGAAGGTTCCCTTTCCGATACGTATTTGTCCTTTGGGACCACCTCGGTCAAAAACAAGGCTGACGGAATTATGGAATATGTGAAAAAAAATGAGGTGGGGATGTTGGTCATGGTAAACTCAAGACATTCCTTTTTTGAGGACATGCTCTATCGTTCCACGGTGGATTTGCTTGGACTTAAAGTGGGGATTCCATTTTTAGTGATGCAGAATCTAAATCGATGAACATTTAAAAAAGAAAGAGATGAAAAACATACTCTTACTTACCGATTTTTCCAAGGATGCCTGGAACGCCATTTTTATGGCGGTGAAGCTCTACACAGACATGGAATGTAAGTTCCATGTGGTGCATACCTATGAGCCCAAACAAGAAAATATCACCGGATTTAAAAGCAGCACCAGGGCGGGAGTGGTCTACCAATCCCTATCGGAGGCATCTGTGGGGCAGCTAGGGGAGGTAACGGACTATTTGGAGGAAAACCACAAGAACCCAAAACATAGTTTTGAAAAGTTGTCCATTGCCGGCGGACTGGTGGAAACCATCAAGGACCTTCTTCCTCGCTATGATATCGATACCATTTTCATGGGAACCAAGGGTTCCACGGGAGCTAAGGAAATTTTTATGGGCAGCAATGCGGTAAAAGTCATAAAGCACATAAAAAACTGTTCTTTGGTGGTAGTTCCGGAATCGTATGATTTCCAAAGATTGGGGTCTTTGGTTTTTCCAACCGAGTTTGCCCATTTTTTTCCAAAGAATGTACTGAGACCTTTGTTGAAATTGGTCAAGCTATGGAACTCTGAGGTCAAGATTTTCCACGTGGCACAGACGTTCAGTCTCTTGGAAATCCAGAAGGCCAACAAGGAAATCCTGAAAAAGCGATTTGAGGGGCATACCACCTCATTTCACAGAGTCATTATTAAGACCACGGTGGCTGAGGCTATCCGGCAATTTGCTGAGGAGGAAAAGGCCGATCTTATTGTGCTCACCAATTATTCCCATGATTTTTTTGATGGATTGACGCAGGAACCTGTGGTAAAAAAGGTAACTTTTAGAACTGAAATCCCATTGATGGTACTTCCAGATTTTGAAGGATAGCATAGAAACACAACGAATATGACACGGATAGTACTGCCTACAGACTTTTCCAAGAATGCTTGGAATGCCATTATTTATGCATTTTCCATCTTTAAGGATGTAGAGTGTGAGTTCCTTATCCTGAATGCCTACCAAGTTGGGGCATCCGGTTTAACCACCAAAATGGGCAGTGCCAACGACACCCGTTTGTTCCGTTTGATGAAAGAACAGTCGGAACGGGAACTCCAGGAGGTTTTGGAGAAGGTGGTTGAGATTGATACTGATCCGAAGCATCATTTTAAGACCCTATCCGTTGCGGACCATCTTGTGAATGCCATTGGGAAGACGGTGTACAACAAGGAAATCGATTACATTATTATGGGGACCAAGGGGGCTACGGGGCTTAAGGAAGTATTTATGGGGAGCAATACCTATAAAATCATCAATGAGATTGATTTTTGCCCCGTAATAGCCGTTCCCGAGGAGTACAACGTCAAGGATTCCATTGGGGATATTGTTTTGGCTACGGGGTATGAGCATGTTTTTGAAACCTATGAACTGCATCCACTTTTAAAGCTAACCCAACTTTATAATTCAGAAATATGGGTGACCTATGCCGGGAATCCGGAAGAACTCACTTCAGGACAAATTGAATCGAAGAGCACTTTGGAGAAGCACTTGAAGGACACAAGGTACAAGTTTCTTGAAGTGGAAAAGGGAAGTTCCATTCAAAGTGCCATTCAAAAGACCGTGGAAGAACACAAAGGGGTAGATATGGTGGCCATGATCAATTACGCACATGGTTTTTTTGAAAAACTTACCCGCGAGGCCGTCATTAAAAAAGTCTCCTTCAATACCCAAGTGCCTTTTTTGGTCGTGCACCTTTTTGAGTGAAATCTACCTACATAAAAGATTTTACCACTTGGACAATCTCTGATTTTTGGAGTACACCGGATTGCCGCCACAATTGTTGTCCTTTTTTGAAGAGCAGCATGGTTGGTACACTCCTTACCTGGTATTTACTGGCCAAGGATTGGTTTTTGTCCACATCAATTTTCACGATTTTCACCGAATCCCCCAATTCTGCCTTGACATCCTTAAGGATGGGGGCCAACATTTTACATGGACCACACCACTCTGCGGAAAAATCAATGAGTACCAATTGGTCAGCGTCTATCAGGGCGTTAAAATTTCCTTTCATGGATGTACTATTTATAAGATGCAATTTATGAAATCCGATTTTTTTGTGAATTGATGGATATCATGGTTTAAGATTGCAAAAGCGTGTAGGTTTGATTAAATTGGAAGGATATGATGCGGATAGTATTGCCCACGGATTTTTCGGAGAACGCGTTCAACGCCATTGCCTATGCGGTCAAGTTATTGGAAGACACCACCTGCGTCTTTTATCTACTGCATGCCTATACACCGCCCATGTACCGTGTGGACTACACATTGGGCAGTCCGGGTGAACTTGGACTCCCCGATGACTATAAATACAATACGGAGGCCGAATTGGAAAAAACCAGAAAACGAATCAAGGCTAAGTTTGATTTTCCAAAGCACGAGTATGTGGTACATGCCGCTTTTAATACCTTGGAAGATGAAATCAATACCATGGTCAATAATGAAAACATGGATTTGGTGATCATGGGTACCCAAGGCGCAACGGGGGCCAAGGAAATTTTGTTCGGGTCGCATACGGTACATGTGATCAATAAGGCCATTGTCCCGGTTTTGGCCGTTCCATCCAGTACGAAAAGTATTCCGCTTCGGAATATATTGTTCCCTACGGATTATGGAATCGACTTCTCAAAAAAGGATTTGGAGTGCTTGTTGGAATTGTCAAAATTAGGGGAATCCACAGTGCATATCATGCACGTTTCAACCTCACAAGGGCTCACGGCACAGCAAAAGAGGAATAAATCCAATCTTGAAAAATTGATGCAAGGCCAGCCCTGTCAGTTTCATGACCTTCCCGATCAAGAATTGGTGGAAGCCATAAACGCGTTTCAGCAAGAAGTGCCTGTAGACTTATTGGCAATGGTGAAAAATAAGCACTCGTTTTTAGAGCGTCTTTTTGTGGAACCTGTGATCAGGAATATTGGCCTGCATTGCAAAGTGCCTTTTTTGGTGCTACCCCACACGGCAAATTGACCTAAATCATGGCACAGGATAACGATCCCATGTAATTTTAGGGAAAAACCTGAACAGCCATGGACAAAAGAGTCTTGTTGCCTACCGATTATTCAAAAAATGCATTGAACGCCATTAGATATGCGTTGGACCTGTATAAAAATGTACAGTGCGATTTTTATATCCTGAACGCTTTTCAGGCTTCGGGTTATACCTTGGACAGTATGATGGTCCCTGAACCCGGGGAGCGTTTGTACGATTTGGCCAAGGAAGCGTCGGAAGCAGGAATGGAACGACTTATGGGGATGATCAAACTCCATCCGGAAAACCCAAAACATCGGTTCCATTACATTTCCACCTTCAATAGTTTGGTGGAAGCCATCAAGAATGAGATAGCGAAGAAAGATATCGATGTAATTGTTATGGGAACCAAAGGCCTTACCGAATCAAAAGCACGGATTTTTGGGACCAATACGGTATCTGTAATGGAAAGTATTAAACAATGTCCGGTAATCGCAGTGCCCAGTGATTATATGTATGTTCCTCCCAAGGAAATTGCCTTTCCTACGGATTACAAGACAGACTTTAAAAAATCTGAAATGGCCCAGTTGGTGGAAATTGCAAAGCTGCACGGATCAAAAATAAATGTGGTCCATATTGATAAGGACAAGGATGGCAAACTGAGCAAACAAGAGGAAACCCATAAACGGTTGTTACAAGATATTATGGAAGGGTTGGATTATGAGCTACACTTTTTATCTGCCGTAAAAGTGAGTAAGGGCATCAACCTTTTCATCGAGAGTACAAATTGCAATATGATTGCCTTTATGAACAGGAAACATTTGTTTTTTGGAAGCATCTTGTCCAACCCGTTGGTCAAGGAAATAGGGTACGACCCCAAAATACCCATTTTGGAACTGAATGATAATTGAAAAAATGAAAGTATGAGACAGATAGGAATTTGGATGGATAAAAAAGAGGCCTTGGGCGTAGTATATGAGGATGGAAAGGAAAGTGAATTTTCCATTGCTTCGGAAATGGATTTTTACAACCCCAAGGGTGGGTCGCGGTCCAAGACCAAATGGGGACCCCAAGATGTGGTACAGGACAGCAAATACTTGGAAGCGGAAAAGCATCAAATGAAACGTTATTTTCAAAAAATCATCGATGAGGTGCAAGGTGTTGACCAATTGGTATTGTATGGTCCTGCAGAAGCTTCCGGGAAGTTTTTAAAAGAATTGGAAGAGAACCATGTCCAATTGGCCAATAAGGTGAGAGCTTTGGAAAAAGCAGATAGCATGACGAACAACCAGTTCAAGGCCACGATTCGGGAATTCTTCAAGATAGATGCTTCACTGTAAAGAGCCTTAACTTATGGGTGAAAAGTGATTTGGGTCATTGTGGGGTAGGGGTATACGATTTAAATTGACATAATAAATGGAACAAGTCATGGGCGGTGAAAATAAAATGGAAGACTTTCGTTATGAGCTTCAAAGATGGAAATCTTATTTCCAGTTCATTGATGATGAGGTATTCTTTATTGAAAAATTGCTGAACTCCTATATTTTTGAGCCTACCACACCAAATTTGTTTGAACGCTTGGAACAGTTCAAGCAAGAGTTCTCAAAATCAAAGAAAAAAAAGCAGCAGCTTCAAAAAAGGATTCTGGAGCAAGAAAGACATTTAGGAGGCATTTTGGAGTGTGATTCCAAGATGGATGACAAGGGCTACTGTAAGAAGCATGAACGGTTACGAAACGAGGTTGGACAGTATTTTGGAGACTACCAAAAAATCAAGGCCGAGGTATACGATTATGCGGGATTGGTATTGAAAAGAAGAAAGCCCGTAGATTGATGATTGCAATCCAAAGCATGGGTTGTTACTACAAAACACGATGAAATAATGAGTCAAGCATAAACTGTTTGATACGGAAAACAAAAGCTATGAAATCCAAAACCAGTAAAGGAACCTTTAGGGAGTGGTTCAGTGCAGAGGAACTGCACCAAGAATCCAAGAAGTGGTGTTCTGAGCTGAAATTTGCCAGGGACGAACAAAAATTCTTGAACCATATGATTAAGGATTATACCATGGATATTTTGGATTCCGATATGTTCAATACCGTACAACCTGTTGTTACATCTTTGGACAAGTTGGAATCCGATCTTGTGCAGCTATTCAAAAAAGTGCAGTTGCATGAGAATCAGTTGCAGATCATGGTGGATGATGTGGACCAAAGTAAAATGGAAAACGCGTATTTGGATACGCACTCGGAGTTGGTCAAGGAAATGGCGGACTATTTCTCAAAATACCGCGAATCCAAGAACAAGATTTTTACCATGGTATCCAAGGTTATCAAAAAGAAGAAACAGAAAAGACTTTTGAACTAGACAGCCGGGAGTCTGATTTATTGTTCGAATCTATTTTAACTATAAAATAGGACTCAAGAGTTTGGCCATGCCCTCTATCAATTTATTGATCCAAGGACGATTGCGGAAAGCTTGATAATCGTCCAGCATGATTGATTTGGAGCAATCCTTGAGAAAATCGTCTTTCATCTGCTGGCATAGTGCAGCGTCATAGACAATGGCATTGGCCTCGTAGTTTTGCTGTAGGCTGCGGTTGTCCAAGTTGGCGGTTCCTATACTTGCAATTTTGTCATCGCAGAGCATGACCTTGCTATGAAGGAAACCATCCGGATGCAGATATACCTTGATGCCAGACTTTAGATATGATTCAAAGTAGGAGCGGACGCACCAATCCACCAATTTCATGTCAGTAGTGGAGGACATCAACAGTCTTACATCGACCCCGCTTAAGGCAGCGGTTTGCATGCTTTGGAGGATGGCATGATTAGGGATTACATAAGGGTTTATGATATAGACATAGTTCTCAGCATTGTTCATGATGGAGAAATACGCTTGCTCTATAGCCGCGAAATCATCATCCGGTCCGCTTGGAACTATTTGCATGGAGGATCCCTTTTTCTTCGTTTTGTGGATGGTATATGATGAGGTATCCACTTTTTTATTGCTGGCCAAATACCAATCAGAGATAAAAAGCCCGTTCAAATAATCCACGGCCTCCCCCTCGATTCTTAAATGTGTATCATGCCATTTGCCCAATTGGGGGTCTCCCTTAAGATATTTGTCCGAAATGTTGATACCCCCGGTAAAGCCAACCTTGTTATCAATAACAATGATTTTCCTATGGTTTCTATAGTTCAAGGAGGACAGAAATTTGCCAAATCGGAACGGGAGAAACTGAGCGACCTCGACCTTGCATTTTCGAAGTCTGTTGAGATATTGTTTGCTCAAGGAGTAGCTGCCTATACCATCGTACAGAACCCGAACAGTAACGTTTTCCGCTACTTTTCGCTCAAATATTTCCAAGAGTTTTTCCGCCAAGATACCATCCTCATAGATGTAGTATTGCAAATGGATATGCTCTTGGGCACTTTCCAAGGCCTCAAAAATGCTTTCAAAAGTGTTCTTGCCATCTTTTAGGAGGGTAAGCTCATTATGGTCGGTAACTGGGCACTTTGAAGTCCTGTAGATGAGTTTGGAGATTTTTCTGTTGTATTCGGAGATATTGACCTTGTCAGTGCCTTCTTGAAGATGCTTTCTGGCTTCAGCATGATTATTTTGGGAGAACAACTTACTTTTTCTTCGATTTCTACCCAGTAAAAGATAGAGTAACACCCCTCCAACCGGTATGGTGAAGATGGCCAAGAGCCAAGCCAATGTTTTGCTGGGGCGCACCCCATTGAGAAGCAGGCTCACTACAATTACTAGTCCAATGACCATGTAGACAGTTATGAGTATGGTCACTACCATGGTATTATCAAAAATCTCCAAACTATTTCAAATATAGAGTGCTTGCGGACCCATTTTTATGGGCAAGGCAAATGGTACTTCACGAAAATAGGATATTGTAGGTGAAAATAAGCCGATTTCTCTTTCGGATACATGATGCGGATCAGTCCTAACATTTTATATGGGCATTACCCTAGGAAAGCCCATGACTCTGTTTGCTAGTTTGTTGTAAATCATAAAAAAACATGCATTTCATCGATGACACCCTACTTTAATCAACAATTTCATACACTGGATTAGTCTAATACACAACATTTTGTAAGAATATATATATGAAAATCTTCATATTCGACCTTCAAAAAACAACCAGATACCTTGGTCGATATCATGAAAAACCAACCTCAACCAACCTTTAAAGCAATCAAACCCATATTACTTTTTTTGGCTTTTTGGACACTAGGTTCCCTAGGCCTTTTTGCACAAACCGACCCCAATGGAACGGTAAATGATGATTCTGGGCCCAGTACGCTAATCACCGATCTTAATGCCAATTTAAGGCTTTGGTTGGATGCCACGGATAAATCCACCTTGTATACCACACCGACCGTGGTGGCGGGCCAGAGCATTTCTGAACTGGAAACCAACCATCCGGGCACCGACTATTCCGGTACGGAAATCCGGTTGTGGCTGGATAAATCAAGCTACCATTCCAATGTGGACAACACGGTGAACAGTGCTTTTCCGGAATATGTTTCGGATGGTGGGACAACCAATAACAACCTGCCCACCCTGGAGTTCAGCAAATCAACGTCCGATCACTTGATGATAGACCTACCCGTTACGGATTCGGGCAATGGGGAGCAATGGACCAGTGATTATTCGGTCTTCATTGTTTTTGAACAATTACAGGATGGGGGAGTGGATGATGCCTTCTTTTCCAATGGTAACACCTTTGCGGATGACAACCACTTTCAAATCAGTGTTTCCGCAGCTACCGGTAACGATTTTGTATTTAAGTCAAACAATGGAACTCCCGATGTGAAGTATCTGGATTTTGAGACCGAAAAACAAAACGAGCTTAAACTGTACTCCCTACGCGCGAGCAGTTTGAGTGGAGTCGAGGCCTTGGTAGATGGTGTCCGCACCGATTCTGATCCCTCTTTTACCAATGTGGGACGCAGTTTTACCAGCTATAAAATCAACAAGAACCGAAACAACAATAGGTTCAACGATTCCCGTATAACCGAGGTCATTATTTATGATAGACGGTTGAGTGATTGCGAACTGGATGAGGTAAACAAATATTTGGGTAACAAGTATGGAAAGGATTTTTCATCTTCATTTGGGGCCTTATTTGATACCGACACCGATACCAACTTCAACAATGCCGTGGTAGGAATCGGGCTCAAAGAAGACATTTGCGGGGGAACCGAGGATAAAAGAAATACGGCCACAAGCAATGGAATGACCTTAACGGTTGATGATGCCGACAATACCGTGAACAGAAACTACATTGCGTTTTCAGACAACAATGGAAGCGAGACCACCAACGATAATGCACCAACCGATACCAACTTGAAAAGGTTGGACAAAGTTTGGATGCTCCAAGAATTTGGAAATGAAGCTTTGGGGGACCAGGCCATGGACTTTGAGTTCGATATTCCGTCCATATGGAGTCATTTGGCTGAGGAGTCCTTTGCCATTTTGGTAGACGGGGATGGAGACTTCTCCAATGCAGAACCCATGGCAGGAGGTACGGTCAATGCGGGCAAAGTCACATTCTCTGATATTACCCTGGGTACGGATACTTCCTTGAATTTGGATATTACCACACCGGTTTATATTGCCTTGGCCATTCAAACCGGTCCTGGCGGAATAGCCGCCAATCTACAAGGGTGGTGGAAAGCGGATGGACAAGTCTACTCGGATGCCGGGACCACTTCGGCCACAAATGCCGACCCCATTTACCAATGGAGTGATTTTAGTATGAATGGAAACGATTTCATACAGAGCGATTCAGGTAAACGTCCCATATTTAGTGAAGCCACCTTGAACTTTAACCCCCAGGCCACCTTTGATGGGAGCAATGGTACCTTTATGGAAGGTTCGGGCACTTCGGGGCTCCCCAGTGGAAATAGCGCCCGTTTTATGCGGGTGGTCGCAACAACCACAGCTGCCTTTACAGGGAACCATGTACCCTTTGCACATGGAGGCGCCACACAGAACGAAGCCCACTTGATAGCAGGTTCGGTAAACAGCAATGGGCTGATATATAGTTCTTGGGAACCAGTAAACGATATAACAAGCACTAATTTTTGGACACAAGACCATCCCAACATTATTGGAGGCGCTTTTGATGGTACCTCCTCAACCTATCTGCAGGCCAACGGAACCACCCTGGTCACGGATAACGATGGGACACCCCCAACTTGGAGTACGGTCAATTTCTTTCTTCGGATTGGGGCGGATGTCGAATTCTCGCCAGGAGAGTTCTGGACAGGACATATTGCAGAGGTAATGGTCTATGATACTTATCCCTCAGCCGCTGAACAACAACAAGTGGATAGTTATTTGGCTCTAAAATATGGTATTACCCTTGACCAAAGCACAGCAATGGATTATGTGGCAACGGATGGAACGGTTGTTTGGGATGGAACGGTCAATGCCAGTTACAAAACGGACATTTTTGGTATTGGGCAAGATGATGCATCTGGTTTGAATCAAAAAATATCACAATCTGTACATAATGAAAACGGCCCCATATTGGCCACTACGCAAGATTTTACAAATTCAAATGTAAATGGGAGCAGAACGGCACTTGGTGAAGGCAACTTTATGATCATGGGCCATAATAATGCTTCCCAAAACTCCTTCACTTCCAGTTTTGATGGCGGGACCAATAACCGTTTGAACCGTGTTTGGAAGGTAGAGGAGACTGGTATGGTGAATGCAGTGTTCATAGCCATACCCAAATCTGCCATTACCTTTCCTGCGGGTATTCCCAATATTGTGGTTTCAGGGGATGAAACCTTTGATACAACGGATACTTTGGTGGAATTGAACGATGACGGAACCTACTATTGGGCTTCCATAAATCCTAGTGATGGAGATTATGTAACCTTTGCAAGTCCCACCCCCGATTTTACCATCAGCCAAACGTCTTTGACTTTTGATGAAAATGCTGGTTCGAGTACGTTCACTGTTGTTTTGGATGTTAAACCAGCTAGTGATGTCGTTCTGGATATTACCAGTGACGACACCGATGAGGCCACCGTGGACAAGTCACAACTGACCTTCACATCTGCGGATTGGGACACGCCCCAGACCGTGACCGTGACCGGGGTGAATGATGATATTGACCGCAACGATTCGGCAACCATTACCATTGCTGTGAACGATGCCGCTTCGGATGACTCGTTCGATGCCCTTGCGGACAAGACCGTGGCCATCACCCTTACCGATGACGATACAGCTAATTTTACGGTAAGTGAAACCACTTTGACCTTAGATGAAAACGCAGGAGCCGATACTTTTACGGTCGTACTGGACTCTGAGCCCACTAGTGATGTTATTCTTGACATAAGCAGTGACGACACCGATGAGGCCACCGTGGACAAGGCTCAGTTGACCTTTACATCTGCTGATTGGGACACCCCCCAGACCGTTACCGTGACCGGGGTGGATGATGATATTGACCGTAACGACTCAGCCACCATCACCATTTCCGTGAACGATGCTGCTTCGGATGATACTTTTGATGCCCTTGCGGACAAGACCGTGGCCATTACCCTTACCGATAATGATACAGCGAATTTCACCGTAAGTGAAACTGCATTGACCGTGGATGAAAACGCAGGGACCGATACTTTTACCGTTGTACTGGACTCCGAGCCCACTAGTGATGTTGTTCTTGACATAAGCAGTGGTGATACCGATGAGGCCACCGTGGACAAGGCTCAGTTGACCTTTACATCTGCTGATTGGGACACGCCCCAGACCGTTACCGTTACCGGGGTTGATGATGATATTGACCGCAATGATTCGGCAACCATTACCATTGCCGTGAACGATGCCGCTTCGGATGACTCTTTCGATGCCCTTGCGGACAAGACCGTGGCCATTACCCTTACCGATGACGACACAGCGAATTTCACCGTAAGTGAAACTGCATTGACCGTGGATGAAAACGCAGGGACCGATACTTTTACGGTCGTACTGGACTCCGGGCCCACTAGTGATGTTGTTCTTGACATAAGCAGTGGTGATACCGATGAGGCCACCGTGGACAAGGCTCAATTGACTTTTACATCTGCTGATTGGGACACCCCACAGACCGTGACCGTTACCGGGGTGGATGATTTGGCCGTATCCGATGATACCGCCACAATATCCATCGTAGTGAATGATGGTTCAAGTGATGACACTTTTGATGGGCTCTCCGATAAGACCATTGCAATTACATTGACCAATAATGACTTTGATTCGGACGGTGATGGGGTTCTTGATGCTGTTGACAACTGTGTTTCCATCTCAAATGCCAATCAATTGGATACTGATTCGGATGGAGAGGGTGATGTATGTGATACAGATGATGATGGTGATGGCACACCAGATGTGGATGATGCTTTCCCCTTGGATCCAACTGAGGATACCGACACCGATGGAGACGGGGTAGGGAACAATGCGGATACCGATGACGATAATGACTTGCTTTTGGATGGGGAGGACCCCAATCCATTGGTAGATACCCAAACCACGGCACCTTCTTTGATATTGCCTGTTCCCGGTGAAACCTCCTATGACAATATTACCATACACTATTACGTGCCCGAAGACCCCTTGGCCAATAGTGTACAAGTGATCTTTAGTTCAACAGAAGACCCCAACAGTCCTATCACGCTTCAATTGGAAAACCCCTTACGTGACGAATTGAATACCATAATCATTGATGCCAAAGATTTGGCTTCGGCCACCGAAGTGATCTCGGCAAGCAGCAGCTCTTTGGTCAATGGAGCTTTGTATGATGTTACGTTGAGGTATCAAGATGCATTGGGCAACCCCACAGCGCAGGATACCAATAACGATCATACCATCATTACCGATCTGGAGTTTACCCATATCACCATTTCCTCGAACAATGCTTCCTCGGAATTGGCTAGGGCAGGGGACCGTGTATCGGTTGAGTTCGGTTTCAACAGACCGGTTGATGAAGTGGCACTTTCAATTCTTGGGAGTACGCTGATGTTTGATGATAGTGCCCTCATTGGTGAAAATACGTATTTGGGATGGATAGAGGTAAATGATACCATGTCCGAGGGTATTGTTGGATTCACTCTCACCGCAAACCCATCCACCGATAATTTGGTGGCAACCAATACGACCGATGGTAGCACCGTGACCATTGATACCACGGCACCACAACCAAGTCTGGTGATTGACGAGTCTCTTTATCTGGGCCCCTTCACCATTCAGTTACAATTTTCCGAACCCGTATTTGATTTGGCACCCTTTCCAGTTGAGATTGTGCCAGGACCTGGAGGGGAAACCATGGCAACCATGGGGGCCCTTCAAGAGGTGACACCAGGATTGGCCTATAACATTCCTGTTACACCCTTGGTTCCCGGAGAGTTGGTTTTCTTCAATGTGAATAATGGCATTGCACGGGATGAAGCGGGTAATTATACCCTTCCCTTGGGTATTGTGAATGGCACTTATTACGACTTGGATACCGACAATGATGGTATAGGGGATAGCACGGATACGGATGACGATAATGATGGTACCCCTGATACAGAGGACGCCTTCCCGTTGGATGATTCTGAAGATACCGATGCCGATGGTGATGGAACGGGAGATAATGCAGACACGGATGACGATAATGACGGCACCCTGGATGCGGATGATGCATTCCCATTGGATGATTCCGAAGATACCGATACTGATGGGGACGGTCAAGGAGACAATTCAGATGATGACATCGATGGAGATGGGATTCCAAATGAGGAGGATATCTATCCCAATGGGGAAATCACGGATACGGACAACGACGGTGTTGCCGATGACGAGGATGCGTTCCCCAATGACCCCAATGAAAGTGTGGACAGTGATGGGGATGGAACAGGAGACAACGCGGATACCGATGATGATAACGATGGTACCCCTGATGGTGAGGATGCCTTCCCGCTTGATGATTCTGAGGATACCGATACCGATGGTGATGGTATGGGCGACAATGAAGATGAGGATGACGACAACGACGGGGTTCCGGATAATGATGCCACCACAGATAATGAGCCAACGATTGTTCCAGCCCAGGCGTTTACACCAAATGGTGATGGAAACAACGATACGTGGGTAGTTCCCGGTATAGAAAACTATCCCAACAATGTGGTGAAAGTCTACAACCGTTCAGGACACGAAGTGTTTGCTGCAAGATCTTACCAAAACACTTGGGGAGGTTATTACAAGGGTAAACATGGTATACTTCCTGCAGGTTCATACCTCTACGTAATCGACTTTGGAGATGGGTCTGCCCCGAAGCAAGGCTGGATTTTCATCAATTATTAGACAGATAACAAGACAAAAGCACATACCATCATGAATATATTTCACAAACTATATCTTTTAATGACCGTTCTATTGTTCTCAGTGGTTACTAATGGGCAACAAGATCCCAACTACACCTTTTACAGATACAATATGAACATTTACAACCCAGCCTTTGCCGGAAGCTCGGAAGCTGCCGAATTTTCCTTGGGAATTCGGAGTCAATGGGCCGGTGTGGAAGGCGCTCCAGAAAGCCAAAGTGCCATTTTTGGCATGCCAGTGGGTAGAAAATTGGGACTTGGTGTATCCGTTCTCAATGATCGTACCTTCATTGAACAGCAAACATGGGTGGCAGTGGATGTTTCGTATTACATTGATTTGGATGAGGAACATAAACTGTATTTTGGGATCAAAGGGAGTGCCAATTCCTACGATGCCAACACAGATGGTCTAATTACCTATGGAATGGGGCAGGATGGTACCTTGCTCAATTACGAAAGTAGATTCACCCCCAATGTTGGGGCAGGGGCCTACCTGAAGCACGATCGATATTTTGTCTCTTTGTCGGTACCAAAACTTCTGACCCCGGATCGTCTACAGGAAAGAAATGGAAATGCCTATTTGGGGGCAGACCGCATGCATGCTTATTTGAGTGGCGGATATAGTTTTATCCTTGGGAAAACCTTGGACCTGAAGACCGCAGGAATGTTCCGTTATGTGGATGCTTCTCCCATGTCCCTGGAACTTACGGCAATATTGGATTTTGGGGAACGCTTTGAGTTTGGAGCATCCTATCGCTTTGATGAAAGTGTAAGTGGATTGTTCCTATTCAATATTTCACAAGGTTTCAATTTGGGATATGCCTACGAGACTTCCCTCCAAAGTGCCATTGAAGGTATTGATAACAGTACCCATGAACTGTTCATGAGATTAAGCCTGTAAAATACATCACAAAGTATATCGGTTTTGTTCATATCCCCCAAAACAGGCTTAAGTTGGACATTTTTGTTCAATCTCGTTGAAAAAGCTCTACAAACGGGTTATATTTAGTCAATTGGATAAAAATGGGGAACATGTTTAGAAAGTGTGCCCCAAAAAACAAAACCTAGGGTATACCATATGAAAAGAAGGGCACTGATCAGAAAATTGGGACTTGTTCCCTTGACCGGAGTTTTTGCACAATTGCTACCGTCCAGCGTATATGCGGGATGGGGCACGGAAAAAGCCGTTGACAAAGCAGATATACTAAAGAAAGCCGCCAAAGGCAAGAGTATTTATGAGAAATTGGGAGTCCGTCCGGTAATCAATGGACGGGGTACCATCACGGTCATTGGAGGCTGTAGGGTACTTCCTGAAGTAGAGCAGGCAATGCAAGAAGCCACCTTGGATTATGTGGAGTTCGATGAATTGATGGATGGTGTAGGCCAACGTCTAGGGGAATTGACCGGTGCCGAGTTTGGATTGGTCTCCACAGGGGCCACAGGGGCCATGATGATCGGGACCACAGGAATAGTTACCGGAGGAGATCCCGATAAATTATGGCAGCTCCCCAATTTGGATGGAATGAAAGATGAGGTCATCATCCCGCGCTATTCATGGACGGCATATGAGTCTGCGGTCAGGGGAGTGGGTGTTCGCATGATCACCGTGGACAACAAGGAAGAACTCAAGGCTGCTTTGGGCCCCCGTACGGCAATGGTACTGGTGTTGGCCGGATCAAAATCCATGAACGGACCACTTTCAATAAAGGAGATAGCAAGTGTTACCAAACCGCTGGGTGTACCAATTATGGTAGATGCCGCTGCAGAAGGACTTCCGGTCCCCAATCCCCATATTTCACAAGGAGCCGATTTGGTGGCCTATAGTGGAGGAAAATATTTAGGAGGTCCCCAGTGTGCTGGACTGTTGATAGGTCGTAAGGATTTGATCAAGGCCGCTTGGGTGACCAGTGCGCCACACCATGGATTTGCACGAGGATATAAGGTTGGCCGGGAAGAAATCATGGGAATGCTTACCGCCGTTGAAATGTGGATGAAAAGGGACCATGCCAAGGAAAGGGAAACTTGGACCGGTACCTTGGAGTACATTGCCGATAAGCTCAACAAAATCCCTGGATTGGAAACCTCCATCAGACAACCCCCACCGGAACAACTTTCCAACCCAAGTCCCTCACTTAATGTAAAGTGGGACATGGAGAAAATACCCCTGACCGGATATGATGTGGAGCAGATATTGTGGGATGGCACACCAAGAGTGGCCGTTAGTGGGGCAGGTAGCTTTTTGCCCTTTCCTCCCAACATGGAGCCCAACATCCGGATCAATACATCTCAGCTTAGAGAAGGGGAGGAAAAGATAATTGCCGACCGTGTATTTGAGGTTTTGTCCAATCCACCCAAAATAGAGAGAAACCTGGATGCTGCCTCCTTTGATTTAAGTGGGGAGTGGGATGTTGCCATAGAGTTTGCGGCCACCGCTTCAGATCAAACCTTTGTCATTGCACAAAACGGGGAAGACGTAAAGGGGACCCATTATGGTAGTTATGCTTCTAGGGCATTGCAGGGCAGTGTTCATGGAGATGAGGTGCTCATTCGCAGTTCCCATACTCTGGATGGCGTTCGTCTTAACTTCACCTTCAAAGGGAAAATCCAGAATGGACAGTTGATGGGAGGTGATGTCAGTTTTAGCGAATACGGAAATGGAAAATGGCAGGCCAAACGCCGCTATTGATGTTTGGCAGTAGGTTGGGAAGTTTTTCTTAGCTATTGAAAAAGATGAGCACCAGTATTTGCAAACAGTTTTTATAGTGTAACCTGAAAAGACTGAGGGCATTGCTGATATGGGTTTCCACCGTTCGGATGGAGATATCCATTTCTTGGGCAATTTCTTTGTTATTATACCCTTGTACACGACTTAAGTAGAAGACCTTTCTACACCGGTTGGGCAACTTATCCATGGTTTTTAAAAAAAGTTCTTTGGACTCCAGATAATCCATGTGTTCCTCCGGTCCTTCGGAAATTGGCTCGGATTTCAAGGTGTCTTCCGCAGAAACTTTGCGCTGTTCCTGTTTTAGAAAATTGATGGCACGGTATTTTACCCCTCGAAACAGATAGGCTTCTATTTGGTGGATTTGGGTAGTGGCCGATTTTTCCCAAAGACTTATAAAAATTTCCTGGACCAAATCCTCGGAGACCTGATGATCGCCAGTAAAACTATAGGCATAGATATAGAGGCGTTTCCAGTAGAGGGCAAAAATCTTTTCGAGTGCTTTTTCCTGACGATTTTGGAGAGCTTTAAAAATCAATTTTTGGTTTTCCATCATCTGCGGCACCTTGTGTTTATTGGGGGCGTCTGTAACAAATTTATTAGGGGAAAGTCAACAGATCGCTTTGCGAACATTATGCTTTTGTTACTAAAAAGTATCCCCGAAAAACTGCTGTTTTCCAGGGATACGATCTACTGAAACCTTTTACCAATTTGGGTTTTGGACAAGGTTGGTGTTCAATTGCAATTCTTGGATTGGAATAGGGAGTAGGTAATCCCTGTTCTCATTAAAAGTCCTATCATTAAAATCTGGAAGGGGATCTATCAGGTTGTCTGCACTTAACTGGATATCGGTCCCTAATTGAAAATATTTGGCTCCGCTGATCTGACCTGTGGGAAGCTCGCCCTCATACACCACCAAGTCAATGGCGCCATTTCCATCCAAGTCATATTCGCCAGCCCCGGGCAAATAAATTCCACGCAAGGGCAAGGTAAGGGACTGTCCTGCTTTCCAACGTCTAATGTCGTTCCAACGGTGACCTTCCATATACAGTTCTACCCTGCGCTCCCTTCTGATCTCCAAAATAAGTCCCATGTTGCTACCACCCACATTAGGATAAAACATTTCTTGATAGGCATCTGGGTTTGCGTTGGCATCGACCACGGATACATTTGGCATGTCTACGCGATTGCGCAATAAACCAATGGATTTGTCCATGTCCTCTTGGGTAGCCGTACCCAGTTCCGCCTTGGCCTCGGCATAGTTCAATAGAACCTCCGCAAAACGGAATACGGGAAGATCGTTTGTGTTTTGGTTGATTCCATCCGAGTTTGCAGCAGTTACAAATTTGGTGAGATGATACCCGGTTATGGTGAAAGACAGGTCTGGAGGCAATTCAACACTTTGACCAATCCTGGTATAACCCGATGTGCGAATAGTCTGGGAAAGTCTTGGATCCCGATCGGCTGTTTCATCCGCAAATGATAGGGTGTTGTAATCCGCCTGGTCGGTAAAACGGCTTCCATCTGCATTCAAGTAGGAGTTCACTACAGATTTGGGCATTCCAGGTCTTCCCTGTGAACCGGTCAACGTATAGTAATTTGCCCGATGCCCATTGGTAAGGGGTTCTGTGTATTCCCTGGCCAAAATAACCTCGGAAGTTTCGGAGGCCTCGGCCCTGAACAGATCGGCATAATCCGAACTTGGATTACCAGTACTGTACAAGGTATACGGGCTACTTTCCATCAACTCCTCGGAAGCGGAAATGGATGCCTGTAGGTATTTCTCATAACCGGGGATGCCATGGTATTTTTCAAAGGTTCCTTCAAAAAGTCCGATTCTGGATTTTAAGGCCAATGCAGTGTACTTGCTTACTTCGTAGGCATACGACTGGTCGTTCATATGGGCAATGGCCCAGTCCAGATCTTCCAAGATTTTATCCACAACAAGCTGTCTACTGTCACGGGCTTTGTAAAGATCTTGGTCATCGGCTTCCATGGTCTTGTCATACCAAGGCACATCCCCAAAGTTCATGACCATGTTAAAGTAAAAATAGGCCCTGAAAAAGCGGGCAACCCCACCGTATCGATTTTTAGCGGATTCATCGTCACACTTTTCATAGTTTTCCAAAAAGTAGTTGATATCACGCAGGTTGTTCCAGTTCCAACCGCCACCACTTGAGGGGACAATACGGGAATCGGTCATCAGGTCGCTCAAGGTATTGTGGACAATCTCGCCGCTGTAGCTGTCCGCGGTGAAGATTTCACCTCGGGAAGAACTGTTGGGCAATAAAAGATAAAAACCGTTGGTGTACAACTCCAAATCGGAAGCGGTCAAAAAGAAACTGTCTTCACTGACATCCGAAATGGGATTTTTATCCAAATAGTCGTCACTGCAGTTCACAAAGAATAAACTGCTTAAACTGATCAATGCTATATATATTCGTTTCATCGTCTTGGTTAGATTTAAAATTGAACTGAAATACCCAATGAATATGTCTTGGACATGGGGGCTTCCTGGCCTCTGGAATCATAGGAATACGAACCAGAAGGGGAATTCAGGTTAACTTGGTTGCTTGCAATTTCCGGGTCGATGTAATCCGTCAACTTGGTAAAGGTTAGGATGTTCTCTCCGCTGAGATAGAGTCTGATCTTGTCAAAAGGTGTCCGTTCCAAGACCGACTGGGGCAGGTTGTACCCAAACGTTAGGTTCTTAAGTCGCAAGTAAGAGATGTCCTGTAGGTACCGATCATTAATGTTGTACAGGGAATTACGGCCGCTAAGGGCAATGTAACCAAAGCCTCTGGGGTAAAAGCCGTTTGGATTTTCAGGGGACCAAATGTCATTGGCCAAATCTTTACGTACAAAAGAGGCATAGGGACGGCTATAAGGCCCCCAGAACAATTGGGAGTTGTAGCCTGGATACCAATCTTGTTTACCTACACCTTGGAAAAATGCCGAGATGTCAAAGCCTTTCCAGCTTGATGATATTCTAAAATTATAGAGGTATTTTGGAGCTACGTTCCCAACAATTTTTTGATCTCCTGGATCATCAAGTGTATTGGTACCCGCGTTCACAACACCGTCTCCATTAAGGTCGGCATACTTAACATCCCCGGGTTGTAATCCACCCCTACCGGATATTCTTGCCGTTACGTAGGATTGGTCTACATGTGCGGCCACTTCCTCTTCTGATTGAAAGAGTCCGTCAATTTGATACCCCCAGATATCCCCAATGACCATTCCTTCATAAAAGGAGTTCAACAAGTTTTCTGGATTATCAAACTTGGTGATCGTGGTCTCGGAGTTGGAAAGTCCGGCACTCACGCTTAGTTGAAAAGGGGAACCACCCAAATTAAAGCTGTCGGTAAATCCAAGGGACAACTCAAAACCTTTGGTTTCCAGGTCAGCCGCATTTTCTTTCGGAGCTGATGCCCCCAAAGTGGCAGGAAGTACCTGACCGGCGGTGAGCATTCCCAAAGTCTCCCTTTTAAACCAGTCAAAGTTTGCGGTAACCTTGTTTTTAAAAAGTCCAAGATCAACCCCAAAGTCCAAGGTGCGAACCTCTTCCCAAGTAATTTCAACCGGGTTAAGAGCAGGGGAGGAGATAGATTCCAAAGGACTTCCATTCAATGAGAACGCCTCGTTTACGGAGCGGGTCAAAACGGGTTGGTAGGAGTAAGGGGAAACTTCTTGGTTACCCAAAGAACCATATGAGGCCCTTAGTTTCAATTGGCTCAAGACCGGATGCAAGCTTTCCATAAAACCTTCATTATGCAGTGCCCATGCCGCAGAAACCGATGGGAAGAAACCCCATCTGAAGTCTGAGGGGAACCTAGAGGTGCCATCGTACCTGCCATTCAGCTCCAAAAAGTACTTGTTGTCGTAATCGTAGGATAGTCTTGAGTATACACCTTGTATGGCCCATTCGTAGGCACTTCCTGTGGCATCATCCGCCGTGGTGCCCAGCCCCAAGGAGTTAAGATCATCGGAAATCAATCCCTGCGTGCTGGCCTGGATGGTCTTGCTGTACATGGATTCTTGTCCAAAACCTGCCATGACATCCATGTGATGCTTACCGAAACGCTTGTTGTAATCGGCATATATGTTGAAAGCATCATAATCGGCTGAGGTATTGAACTCGGTTAATTTATCGGAACTCATGGTCTGTATGTCGTCCACGTAGATGCTCCAAGGCACCAAAGTGGATCTTTGAAAAATGTTCTGGTTCATTTTTCGGTAGGCGTAGCTTGCCTTGACGGTAAGTCCATCAACAGGGGTCAAGGTGGCCGTTACAATATTGGAAAACTCGGAATCCTCTGTTTCTTGTTTGGATTTTCCATGCAATAGGGAGGCATAGAGTCCATCACCGGCCGCATAGTTGTTCAATTCACTTCGATAGAAATAGGTGCCGTCGGGATTGGTTGGCGAATACCAGGGCATGGCATGGTTGTATACCAAATAATTCCAATAGTTACCGTGCCATCCACCTCGGTATCCTCCATATTGAAGGTCATCAAAACGGTTGAACTGCATATTGTCTGAAACGGTGATCCAATCATTCAGCTTAAACTCAACTTTGGCCCTGTAGTTCTCCTTTTTAAACAGGTCCTCCTGAACTTTTAGGATGCCAATTTCACGGTAGTTTCGGTATGAGAAATACCCTTTCAGTTTTTCACTTCCGCCACTTATCGAGGCATTATAGATTTGGGAAGGTCTGCTCTTTCGGAAGAAAGTGTTCCACCAATCGGTTTTGGCGTAGTGGACATACTGCTGCCGACCATTTCGAGTATCTGTGATCACACGTGCCAAGGATGGGTTGGCAGATACCTCCTGCAATGCGGTGTAATCCGCTTCGGTATATCTGGAGTACGATGCACCACTGCTCGCCTGAAAGAAACTATCCGCAATCTGTATGGCCTCGTAGGGATCGGTTACAAAGTCGGTATTAGTGGTGACTTGACTTATGGCCGTAGTGGCCTCCAAGCTTACTTTTAGGTCACCTTCCTTCGCTTGTTTTGTGGTGATCAAGACCACACCAAAAGAAGCACGGGCACCATAAATAGCTGCGGCACCCGCGTCCTTCAAAACACTGATGTTCTCTATATCGCTTGGATTGATATCGTTGATGTCTCCTTCCACACCATCAATGATGATCAAGGGGTCCCCACCATTGATGGAGGTAAAACCCCGGATATTGATGTTGGGGGTATCTGTAGGGCGACCGTTGGAACGGGTAATGGTAAGCCCCGGTGTCAACCCTTGAAGTGCCACGGCGGCATTGCTCACGGGACGTTCCGCCAAAGCACTGACATCTACCTTGCTGACCGCTGCGCTTAAGGATTCAATGGTTTTTTCCCCATAACCAATAACAACCACTTCATCCAATTGCTCACTATTGGCATCCAATTGAATGGAAATGGTATTGGTATCGGTATCGGAAGTGATTGTATAGGTTTGTGTTTCCATCCCAACATAGGAGAACTCCAGAACATCACCGGTTTTGGCTACAATTTCAAAGTTTCCGTCAAAGTCGGTCACAACGCCTTTGTCCGTACCCACAACCAATACATTGGCTCCCATCAAGGGTTCTCCTGTATCGTCTTTTACGGACCCTTTGATGGTCTGTTGCACAGGCTGGGTAGACCTTGGTTTTACATAAACGGTGATATTGCTTTTCTGGATTTGGTATCCCAGCCCGTATACTTGGGCCAGATCATCCATGACGGATTTTAGGGGTAGGTTGTTATAGTCGACATTTACCTTGTGCTTGATTTGTTTTACCTCATTGGTATAGATAAAGCTGACAGGGGCTTGTTCCTCAATCTTGGTAAAGATGGTCACAAGATTGATTTGACTTTGGTGTAGATTGATATTGGGAGAGTTCTCCACTTTGGCTTGGGCCGGTAGTGCAAAAAATTGCATGGCCCATAACATCATGATGGTTTTCATAACGTTTCCGTTGAAAAAAAATAGTAATTTTGGTTTCATTATATCATACTATGTATTTGGTGAATATGTAGTTAATAGGGCCTTTTCTGTTGGCGCAGAAGAGGCTTTTTTGTTGGGCTCAGTGCTATATCATAGGTTATGGTTTTTGGGGTTCTACTTGGTTTTCAGAAGTGATTTGGGCACCGGTTAGCAGCTCCAAACTTTCTATGGTCTCTTCCAAGGTGGGGTTGATGAACTTACCTGAAATGGTCTTGTTGGTAACATCTTCTGTTGACATGTGCAGTTTCACATTGAACCAACGTTCCACAATGCGAAGGGTCTCCTCAAGGGAATGGTCGTCCAGAACAATGATATTGTCCAACCACGAAATGTCTTTGATAGTATTTTGCTTGGTCACCAGATGATTGCCGGTGCCTTTATCAAACAGCAATTGCTCATTTGGTTTCAATGTGGCCAAGACGTTGTTTTCCTCACTGACTTGAATGGACCCTGTGGCCAGACTGATTTTAATATCTGGATTGTCGGTATAGGCCCTTATGTTGAATGAGGTTCCCAACACCTTGGTTTTTAGGATTGGGGTGGTCACCCAAAAGGGTTGGTCAGGGTTATGGGAGACCTCAAAAAAAGCCTCTCCAGTCATATTCACCTGTCTGGTTTCTCCTGCAAAAAACTCGGGATAGGTGATGCTGCTCCCTGAGTTCAAAGTCACTAGGGAACTATCTGGGAGTACCACCTGCTTTTTTTCTCCTAAACTGGAAGTCACCGTAATCAGTTGGGCTTCTTTTCTGGGGAACAGTTCCATGGAGGAAATCCCAAGGATGGCCAAAATGGATATGGTGGCTGCTATCCGATAGACTGCTTTACGTCTATTACGGATGGTGATTTCCTTGGACGTTTTTATACGAGCGGCTATTCTCTGGTATAACTGTCTCTTCGTACGCTGTTCCGTATTGGGAGGGAACAATTGCCTACCGTAGGTGTTGTAGTATTCCTCAAGTTCCAACTCCTCACTTTTGGTGCAGGTATTGTCAAGGTATTTTTCTACCAATTCATGAAAACGTTCCCGATGGATCATAGTTTTTGGTTTCGGTGCTTGTTGTGAAGTCAATAAAAAAGGCCTTGCCACGTAATGCGGAAGACCTTTTTTAATCATTGTTAACCTTTTATTTATACAGCTTGGGACGGCTTAACAATGAGCTAACAATAAGGGACTCGATTTATCTTGTGAGGTTAAACGTTTACGGTTTCCACATACACATTGCCGAAGTTATCCGTAACCTCAATGGTGATTTCATCTACTTCATCACTAGGTTCAAAAAAGAACATATGGTCAGTTGAAGCAGGCTCTACCCAAGTTCTTCGTTCGGGCAGTTTTTTACCCAAATGGAGCTCGGTGCTTAAGGGGTCGGTGGTCTTTACGTTTCTCACATGCGCATTTCGGTTTCCATTTTCATACCAGCAGATGTTCCAATTTGGGTTCCAGTTCCAGACATTGATACTGCACGAATTTGGGAATTCTGGGTTTGCTCCTCTTTTATAAAACCTGAATTGATGGGTCTTGGGTTTGTCCACGGCTTTATAATACCATGAAAGGTCACTACCGCTCATTTGATATACCCCATATCCATTGGGTGTACCATCACTGCAGATAGGTCCGCTCCACCATGCACCACATACCGCACCATGGACATGCTCAAAACAGTTTTCTTCAAAGGTGTTATAGTTTCTATGGGTATGCCCTGAAAGGATATGGACTTTGTAGGGCGCCAAAAGCTCATAGAGGTGGCTCTTGTTCTTCACTCCGCCAGCAATAGGGATATGGGTACAGACCACCACAGTGCGGCCAGCCTCAATGTATTGGAGATCCTGTTCCAGCCATGCCAGCTGATTTTCGGTAATATAACCTATGTATTCGCGTTCAACGCCGGTAAAGAAAACGTCATCGAGCACTACGTAATGGATTTCACCCCGGTTGAAAGAATAGTACGAAGGTCCAAAAAGTCGGTTAAAAGTTCGGGTAGTGGCTTCATCGCTTCGTGAATCCAAATCCATATCATGGTTTCCAATCACCTGAAAAAATGGAATTTCAGTGGCTTTGATGGCTTTATTGTAGTCTTCGAACAAATGGAGCCGGTCATATACCAAATCCCCACAACCCACCCCAAAAGTATTGGGGTCGTTCAATTCTTTGATGGTCTTGATGAAATCAGGAGTGGATGTTTTCAGTAATTCCCCAGCTTCGTATTCATTTTGGATTTGGGGATCGGCCAGAAGCAATAGACTATGTTTGTCATCGGACACTTCATTTTTCTGGAGTTGAAATAGAAACTCATTCTTCTCTTTACTGGTATCAATGGGTTGGAAGAAAGAAGCGGAACCATTCGACAACTGATTCAAGGTATAGCCCGAAGGAATACTTAAAAACACAAAGGGCTGTTGGGCAATGCTCCAAAAATCAAAGTGGCCGTTGTGGTCCGTGGAGGTGACCGTGACACCGTCTGAAACCACAATCTTGGACAATCCTTTGCCACTACTGACCACCCTTCCTTTTATCCTGATAGGTTTGGAGCGGGTAACGATACTATCCCAGCTCAATACTGGAGATATGCCCAGAAGCGATAATGCTCCTGCGGTCCATCCCATCTTTTTAACAAATGTTCTTCGGTTTTCCATATTCTGTTTTTAAGGTTCTTTATGAATGAGTCAAAGAATAAGGGTAGGGCACGTAGTCCGAACACTTTGTTTCTTCGTTAAGAAATCCAGAAATGAAAAAGGGAAGCTGTTTGTATTTGGAGGTTCAATGCGTATTTCTACGTTTTCCAGGGGAGGAGTTATGGGATTTTGTGGGGTACTACCCCTGTAATTTTTCGAATGATGCCATCGGCTTTGTTCATGGTGTAGAGATTTCCATCCCCATCTTTTCCTATGCGAAGATCTGTTCGGGATTTCCCGACTATTTTTTTCATATCGGTATGTTCCCCCTTGTAAAAAATACCAAGCTCTTGGATGGGAATGGGCTGTGGTTCTTCTGAAAAACCATTGAGGAAAAAGAGTTTTCCCCGTACAATGTCCCCAAAAATATATTGATGGTTGAGTTCCTTGATCGGGCCTTCATAGACATACCCTCCCGAAATGGCATTCCCGGTTTCATGGCCATAGAGGGCAAAAGGAAGCTCATATCGCATATCGTTTGGGGTGAGGCTGTAGGTTTCTTTTAGTTGTTTTGGATTGATGCCAAAGTACCCTTCGCGTTCATTCCAGCCATAATCGCTACCGGGCTTGACCACATTGACTTCTTCCACGGTCAGTTCTCCCACATCTCCCGTGACCAGGCGAGCATGTTCTCCCTTCCCGATCCATGTCATCCGATGTGGATTTCTAAACCCGTAAGCATATATTTCTTTCCAGATATCCTTATCGCTTTCATTGGCATAAGGGTTGTCCTTTGGAATTCCATAGTTTCCATTTCTGGAATTGTTTCCCATGGGATCCAACCTAAGTATCGAACCAAGAGGGGAACTGGTGCTATGGCAAAGTTCTGGATATCCTGCAATGGTAGAGCCCCCGTCTCCAATCGCCAGATATAACATGCCGTAATCCGGGTTGTTTTTATCCGTGGCATTTGAGAAGATGATGTCCTGCATACCGTGCAATCGGGTTGGGACATCAATTCGGAGAAGTTCTTTCCTGCTTCCCTTGAAAACAGGTTGCGTGGGGTCACTGTTCACCCATTCGGTCAGGATCCATTGCATGGCCACTTCAATTCCTTTTCCTAAAGGAAAATCGGGCACAATACCATGTGGCTTTTCGGTATGGATGGTATAGATTTTTCCGTTTTGTAAATACTCTGGATGAAAGGTGAAGCTTCCAAGTCCCGATGCGAGTCCTGGACCATCGATAAAGTTTTCCGTTCTTTCCTTTAGATCCAGAAAGACGTTGGCCTTACCGTTTTGCAATTGGTAAATACTTCCTCTTTGATCATGAGTAAAGAGTATCGACTTACCATTTTTTAAGGGAACAGAACGCATACTGGCCACTCGGGAAGGGGGATTTTCCCCAGTTTTGGGCATTTTAATAAAATCCTCCAGTACAACGGATAAGTTGGAGTGGTGTGCCTTGGGAATTGTGCTTAGGTCCGGTTCGGTTCTTTCGATGGAATCCTTGCTTTTCCCAATACCTGTTTCATTATCGTCAAATAGTAAGCCCAAACTATCCGATGTTTTATGGATATAGGTGAATATGGACTCAACCTCTTCTTGGGACAGGAACGCAAACGAGGGCATATAGCTTTTGTACTGATCAAACAGCTTTGCGGCCCGTTCGTCTTTATCTTTAATCAGCTTTTCGGGATTCTGTACAAATTGAAGCAGCCAATCTTTTTCAATTTGAGTTGTGATGCCTCCCAATTTAGGTCCCATGCCATTCATCTTGAGGTCATGGCACGAAGCGCAGTATTGATGATATAGAGCTTTGCCTTGGATGGCATCCCCGGTCCATTTTGTTTCTTTTTTGGGTTGGCATCCCGAGACAAAAATGATTCCGATAAGCAATGCAAAAGCAATCCATGGAATGGTGCGACTATCTTTTTTGCGTAGGGGATGCGTTTGGATTGACATAAGGGAACGTTGGGTTATTCACTTTCGGATCTGTCCAAAACGTAAAGGATGCCTCCTAAAACGTGGTTCAGAAAACGTTCATCGGAATAGGATTCTTTGGTATGTCCCAAGGCAGTATAGAACATTCGCCCACCTTCAAAAGGTTTGTACCACGAAATGGGATGACCATTTTTATGTTTCCCCCCTTTGTAAGTGGATTCATCCACAGAAATAAGAAGATTGAAATTCTCATCCATCCACCTAAAGTTGTACCATTCATCAAAACGTTTCCAGGTTTCGGATAAATGCTGGGTGGACAAATGCGTATTATCGTGTACAATGAGGGTAGCTTCCTGCGGTTCTGGATGTCCATCAAAATAACCACCGATCATTTTGCCATACCAGTCCCATTCATATTCGGTTGTGGACGCCCCATGGATTCCCATAAAACCTCCCCCGGATTGTATAAAATTCTTGAAAGCGGCCTCTTGCTTTCGGTTGAATACATTTCCGCTGGTACTTAGGAAGAGGACGGCATCATACTCCTTAAGTTTTTTGGTGTTGAACCAGCTGGATTTTTCAGTGGCTTCTACCTCAATGCCATTTTCTGCCCCCAGTTTCTTTAAAGCCTCGACGCCTACCTCAATGGACTCATGGCGAAACCCTTTGGTCTTCGAGAAAACCAGTAATTTTTTGGAAGGTGCATCTTGGCACCAAACCAAAAGAGGCACAAAGCATAGTGTACAGAGCAGTAATCCAATTCTTTTTGCCTTTGGAAAGGAGCGTCTGGAATTGCCTGAAACTATTTTGTTGAGTAAGCTTTTGGAGTGCATATGGTATTATTTGGTTATTTTGTGTTAAAAATACACAAATACAATAATAGGAATGTTTCCGTATAAAAAAAAGCATTGTTTTAACAATGCTTTTTTAATACTGTAAGGAAAATCCAAATGGGATTTCATACAAGTTTATGTTATATAGAGGTATCCACTACGCCTCACAACTGGCACATTCTTTTTTCTGCTTGAATTTTTGCGCAGCATTCATGCTATGCTGGTAATACAGGGATTTTAGCCCTAATTTCCAAGCCGTTACATGGATTTTGTTGATGTCCTTTGTGGGCATGTCCGGGTGCACAATGATGTTCACGGACTGTCCTTGATCTATATGGTTCTGTCTATTGGCCGCTTGATAAATTATATCCAATTGGTCCAACTCTGAATAGGTTTTGAATATGGCCTTTTCTTCTTCGGACAAGAAATCCAAATGCTGTACGGATCCATCCATGTCCCGGATACTTTTCCATACTTCGGTGTTGTTTTGCCCTTTTTCCTCCAAAAGTTCCATGAGATATGGATTTTTGATGGTCACCTTGATCTTGGCGATATCCTTCACGTAGCAATTGGACCAGATAGGTTCAATTCCTTGGGAAACCTGGCCCAAGATAAACGCAGAGGAAGTGGTGGGCGCTATGGCATTCAATGTGGCGTTTCGCCTTCCGTAGCCTTTCAGCACCTCGGGCTCACCAAAACGTTCGGCCAATGCCTCGGAAGCGCTGTAGGAACGCTCTTTGATGGTTTTGAAAATTTCACTGTTCAGGTTATAGGCTTCTTGACTGTCAAAGGCCAATCTTTTGGATTGCAATAGGGAATGCCATCCCAATACACCCAAGCCCAAAGCTCTATTTTCTTTGGCAAAGTTATAGGCCCGCTCCATAAAAAGGAAGGTTTGACGGTCATCACGATCGGATGAATCCCGATAGGCTTCCAACTTTTCAACAAACTCTGTGATTACAGCGTCCAAGAAGTGCACCATGGTTTCCACGGCATCGGTGTCCTTCCACTTATCGTAATGCAATACGTTGATGCTGGACAATACACAGACAAAGGACCAATCATCGTTGGAAGGCAACATGATCTCGGTACAAAGGTTACTGGCATGGATACGGTGCTCTTTGTCCTTGTAAACATCGGCAGCACCATTGTTGGCATTGTCGGAGAAGAACACATACGGATAGCCCATTTCGCCCCTTCGTTGCAACACTTTGGCCCAAACCGTCCTTTTGTCCACATCGCCATCAATCATTTCCTGCATCCATTGGTTGGTAACGGTAACCCCGTGGGTAAGCTGTTGGATGGGGTTCCCTTCGGTACCGATTTCCAAAAACTCCATGATATCGTTATGATCTATAGGTAGATACGGTGAAAAACGACCGCGACGAACCGACCCTTGGCTTACCACATCTACCATGGATTCAAACAATTGCATAATGTGCACGGCCCCCGAAGCCTGTCCATTGTTCTTAACCGGCGCACCTCTGTGTCTGATCTTCCCAAAATAACCCGAAGTACCACCACCCAATTTGGACATCATGCCCACTTCGGACTGGGTATACAGGATATTCCCCATATCATCATCAATGTGGGAACCGAAACAACTGATTGGAAGCCCTCTTCTTTTACCAAAGTTGGACCACACAGGTGATGCCAAAGAAAAGAAACCTTCGGACATATAATTGTAGAACTTGTCTGCATAGCCCGGAATCCCCAAGATATCCTCGGCCCTTTCGGCAATTTCCCGAATACGGCCCTCCGGGGTAACACCCTCCGTGAGATACCCCGACGCCAAAAATTGGCGACTGTATTCGTTCAACCATTCAAACCCTTGTGGTTCTTCCTGGGTCTTGAGCTTGGTTAGGGTGCTTTTTCTGGCATTTAAAAGTTCTTGGGTACTGTTGTCTTGACTTTGTTCAACAATGTGGGGGGCTTGGGCTTTGTTCTCCATAATTTAAAAAAGGTCGTCGCTGGTTATACTTTGTGTTCTTTTGCTATAGTTGATGGATCGTTTTACAAAAAAGTCACCATGTTTGGTTCCAATGATCTCATCATCAAACCATTCGGTCTGCTCCAATAGTTTTTGGTCCACATCGAAGATTTTGGCAATGCCAATACTTTCCAAAGAGTTGTTGAATCGGTTTTTGATGAATTCGTTTACCACCGCCTTGGGAAGGAAATCCAGTTCCCCCTCCTCAAAGATCCAATCCACAATTTTGCTCTCGGCTTCAAAGGCTTTTTCACAGATTTCTTGGATCATGCTCTTGTACGCATCGTCAAACCACTCGGGATGTTCTTTTTTGATGATATTGATGACGTCAATTCCAAAATCGCCGTGGATTTGCTCTTCCTTGGAAGTGGCCTCCACTACGTTGGAAATGCCCTTGAGCACATTTTTATGCTTGTTAAAGGCCATGATGATCAAAAACTGGGAGAAGAGCGAAACGTGTTCTATGAAAAGGGAAAAGAGTAGAATGGACTCTGCATACTCCTTATTGTTTTCACTCTTGGCATTTTTCAGGGCCGTTTCCAAGTACTGCACCCGTTTCATGATCACCGGTTTTTTCTTCAGGTTCTCAAACTCCTGGTTGAGGCCTAAAATTTCCAATAGGTGTGAATAAGCGTCGTGGTGCCTTACCTCACTTTCGGCAAAAGTGGCACCCACGGAGCCTATTTCCGGTTTGGGCATACGGTGATAGATATCTCCCCAAAACGTTTTTACCGCCACTTCAATCTGCGAAATGGCCAGCATGGTATTTTTGATGGCACTGCGCTCCACATCGCTCAATCCCGATTTAAAATCCTGGATGTCACTGGTAAAGTTGAACTCCGTATGGATCCAATAGGAATGACGTATGGCTGGCACATATTCATACAATTGTGGGTACTCGTAGGGCTTTAGGTTGATACGCTTTTCAAAGATATCCGTCTCGCGCATTTGGGCCCTTTTGTTCCTGTAAATGATGTAGGCCTTGGCCACATCATGGAACTCACTGTCCATCAATACATTTTCCACAACATCCTGGACCTCCTCAACGGTTGGCACATAATGTTCATCCTTTTGCATCCGTTCCAATAGGGTTTCATGAACGCTATTGGCTATGCTCTGCGCATCATTTATCTGACCATGGTCCACTGCGGTCATGGCCTTTAAAATTGCGTTGGTTATTTTGTGCAAATCGAAGGGCTGTGTACTAAAATCCCTTTTAGTAATGTGAGAAATATGCATGAAAGAAAGTGTTTGGATTTGTTCTATCTGAACTACTATGTAAAATTCATATTTTCTTTAGCTTGATTTTATGTTAACACATTTAGGTTCTCAACACTTTTATCAACAATGCGTTTAATTGTTTGATAATCAATACTTAAGAAGTTGTAAATTAAAATTGGTCAAATCAATGGGGTGTAAGGAAGTATTACCGAACGGTCCCGGAATTACTGTTCCATAAGGTGTTGATACAAGGAACTGTCATCCATTTTCGGAGGATAAATATTTCTACTAACAGGTCTCCATGGCACTTAAAGATTTCTAGGGTTTTTGTCTTGTTGATTGAGAAGAAAGTGGTCAGTTTTCGGGTTCAAAATTACTTTTAAGGCATTCATGGGGTGGTGAAAGTTCTTCCTGAAGGTCTTTTTTGAAGAGACTGATGCTTTAAGATTTTGTTCACTCTTCAAACTCATTTTCGTTAATTGAAAGTTAAACTATTATGATGTGATAGTAATACTATTAATTTTGCCGTTTCTAATTTCAAAGTATTTCAATCATGGATAGGTTGATGCAGTCCATCAAGATGGACATCAATGAAAAACTCTATGTGAAGGATCCCGAATCATCCACATTAGGAAAAAAAATTGTTGAGCAAGGCATTCTCTTGATATACGAGATAGGTTTTGAATGCTTCACTTTTAAGAAGTTGGGAGCAAGGATAGGTTCCAATGAGAGTTCCATCTATCGCTATTTTGAGAATAAGCACAAGATGTTGCTGTATTTGGCATCTTGGTATTGGGGGTGGACGGAATACAAGTTGGTGTTTGCCACCCATAGTATTTCGGATAGTAATGAAAAGCTGAAGAAAGCGTTGGAAATACTGGCCCAGACCGTTGAGGAGGATAAATCCTTTACCCATGTCAACGAAGTGGTATTGAACAAGATTGTAATCAGTGAGTATTCCAAATCATACCTGACCAAAGAAGTGGACAATGAAAATAAAGAGGGGTATTTCACCATTTACAAAAGGTTGGTGGATAGACTTAGTGAGATGATTGCGGCCGTGGATCCAGAATATCCATATCCACTTAGCCTGTCCAGTATGGTCATGGAAGGGACCCTGCACCAATTTTTCTTGCAAGAACACTTCCCGGCCCTTACCAGTTGCAATGATAAGGTGACTCCCGCCGAATACTTTGTGGACTTAATTTTCCGAACCTTAAAAACAAAGCCCAATGGCTAAGAACATTTTAACGGCATGGCAGCGATTGATTGGTATGCTTACCTTGGATAAGAAGGATATCTTTCAGGTGTTTTACTATGCAATTTTTGCGGGATTGGTCAATCTTTCCCTTCCTTTGGGTATCCAAGCGATCATCAATCTTATTCAAGGTGCACAGATAAGTGCTTCATGGGTGGTCCTTGTGGTCATGGTGACCGTGGGGGTGGCCTTTGCCGGCGCTTTGCAGCTGATGCAGATCAGGATTATAGAAAACGTCCAGCAAAAAATCTTCACAAGATCTTCGTTTGAATTTGCCTATCGATTTCCAAAGATCAAAATGAGTCAGTTTAGCAATCACTATCCGCCAGAATTGGCCAACCGCTTTTTTGACACGCTCACAATTCAAAAGGCGCTATCCAAAATATTGATTGATTTTCCAGCCGCCTTGTTGCAAATTGTGTTTGGACTTTTGTTGTTGTCCTTTTATCACCCATTCTTTATCCTTTATGGACTGCTGTTGGTGCTACTGATCTATGTGGTGCTCAAGTTTACGGCCCAAAAGGGGCTGGAGACCAGTTTGGAGGAATCCAAAAACAAGTATAAAGTGGCCCATTGGATACAGGAAATCTCCAGATCGATCATCAGCTTTAAACTTTCAGGCAAGACTTCGCATGCCATGGATAGGAATGATTACCTCGTGGCCCATTATTTGGATGCAAGGGAAGGACACTTTAGGGTATTGGTGATACAGTTTATCCAGATGATTGGTTTTAAAGTATTGGTCACGGCAGGTTTGCTGTTGATTGGTGGACTTTTGGTATTGGACCAACAAATGAACATAGGCCAGTTTGTTGCTGCGGAAATCATTATTCTTTTGGTAATCGGTTCCGTGGAGAAACTCATTTTGGGACTGGAAACCTTTTACGACCTCTTGACCTCCTTGGAAAAAATGGGACAGGTGGTGGACAAGGAAATGGAACCACAACAAGGGGAAACACCTTTTGAAGGAACCAAGGGGCTTACTGTAGAGCTTCAGGATGTGGCATATGTGGTACCTGGGAGAGGCAAGAAGATTTTGGAGAACATCACATTTACGATTACTCCACAATGCTCTATTTTATTGAAGGGTACAAGCGGTTCGGGACGGTCCACATTGCTCCGTTTAATTGCCGGTATCCATGAGCCCAGTGAAGGAAAAATCTATGTGAACAATGTGGCCCTCCAAGGCATTTACCTCAATGAATACCGTGCGCTTCTTGGGCAATCGTTGACGGAAGAGTATCCATTTGAAGGCACCATATTGGAGAATGTGACTTTTGGGGACAAGGACATTCCCATGGAAGACGTATACTGGGCCTTGGAGAAAACGGGGCTTACGCAGTTTGTAAAGGAGCAACCCAATGGACTGCAGACCATGCTTTACCCTGAAGGGAAAAAGATTCCCTATACCATATCCAAGAAAATTGTTTTGGCCCGAAGTGTCGTACATCGCCCAAAACTTTTGATACTCAAAGACCCATTGGATCAATTTGAGGAGAAAGAAGCGGAAAAAGTGATGGATTTCCTATCTGATTCGTCCAATGGATGGGCTCTGGTGGTCGTTAGCGAGAACCAAAAATGGGAGGCTCGCTGCAATAGGATACTGACCATTGAAAATGGAAAATTCATTAACCCAAGTTAAGGACCATGCTGAACATTTCACATAACAAGTTGAACAAGAAAGTAGATCTTTCCCTATACAAGGCAGGAGCCAAGGTTTTTCAAAAACGCCATTACAAACAGTTCAATCGGTTTTTGGCCGCATTTTCCGTAATTCTTTTGGTGATTTTGTTTCTGCCATGGACCCAGAATATATCGGGTAGGGGGTATCTAACCACATTGACCCCGGATCAACGTCCGCAGACCATTCAATCCCCAATTCCGGGACGTATTGAAAAATGGTATGTTCGGGAAGGGGATTATGTGGAAAAGGGAGACACGATCCTCTACATTTCCGAAGTGAAGAGTGAATATTTTGATCCGAGTTTGGTGGAGCGCACCGGAAAACAGATCCAGGCGAAATCCATGGCCGTGACCTCCTATCAAGAAAAGGTAAAGGCTTTGGAAACACAGATCAGGGCCCTGACCCAGGAACGAGGGCTGAAATTGGAACAGGCCAAGAACAAATGGGAGCAATCCAAACTGAAGGTAAAAAGCGACAGCATTGATCTTGAGGCGGCCAAAACCAATATCGCCATTGCACAAAGGCAATATGATCGGGTGGTACAATTAGAAAATGAAGGGTTAAAGGCAGTGACCGACTTGGAGGAAAAGCGATTGAAGCTACAAGAAACCCAAGCAAAATTGGTTTCGCAGGAAAATAAATGGTTGGCCAGCAAGAATGAGGTCATCAATGCCAAAGTTGAAATTAATAGGGTGCAGGCAGAGTACACCGATAAGATTTCCAAGGCCCAAAGTGATCTATTCACGGCCCAGTCCAATCAGTTCGACTCTGAGGCCCAAGTGACCAAATTGGAGAATGCGTACACCAATTATGAGATGCGAAACAGTCTTTTGTATATACGGGCACCACAAAACGGGTATATCAATAAAGCCATTCAGTCCGGGATTGGCGAAACTTTCAAGGAAGGGGATCATTTGGTGGGAATCATGCCTTCGGAATACGATTTGGCCGTTGAAACCTATGTGAACCCCATAGATTTGCCCTTGATCAACTTGGGAGAAAAGGTCCGTATTCAGTTTGATGGTTGGCCCGCCTTGGTTTTCAGTGGATGGCCCAATGTTTCCTATGGTACCTTCGGAGGAGAAATTGTGGCCATAGAGACTTTTATAAGTACCAATGGGAAGTATCGTGTGTTATTGGCCCCGGATGAGGAAGATGTTCCATGGCCCAAGGATATCAGGGTAGGGTCAGGTGCCATGACCATGGCACTCTTGGAAGACGTCCCCATTTGGTTTGAACTATGGAGGCAGCTCAATGGCTTCCCACCCAATTACTATCAACCCCAAAACGCAAACGCAGATGGTGCAAAGAAGTAAAATACGGTTTTCCATAGGTATTTTCCTCTTCGCGGTTTGGGGAACCTTTGCACAACAGGATAGCTTGGTGTTGGGGTTTAAAGAATATTTAGGGTATGTGAAAAAATACCACCCTATTGCGAAACAGGCCCAATTGACCTTAAATGTAGGCCAGGCCAATTTAATGAAGGCCAGGGGAGGTTTTGATCCAAAGATCGAGGTGGATTATGATCGAAAGGAGTTCAAAGGGACCGAATATTGGGATCGCCTCAATACAACCTTCAAGATACCTACGTGGTTTGGTATTGAATTAAAAGGGAGTTTTGACCAACGGGAAGGAACCTACCTAAACACCGATGAATACCTTCCCGAAGATGGCTTGTACAGTGCGGGCATATCCATGTCCTTGGGAAAAGGGTTTTGGATCAATGAGCGTATGGCCACCTTGCGAAAGGCCAAACTGTATAGGGAACAGACCAAGGCAGACCAAGATTTAATGGTCAATGAGGTGCTGTATCGCGCGTCCATGGCTTATTTTGATTGGTTGAAGGCGTATCGCGATGCACTGGTATTCAAAGACTTTTTAGGCAATGCCCAAACCCGTTTTGAAGGGGTGAGGCAGAGTGCCTTGGCCGGGGATGTGGCCATGATCGATACCGTGGAAGCCAAAATAGCGGTAAGAAACCGTGCGCTGGGGTACGAGCAGAGTAAGGTGGATGTATTGAAGAAATCCCTTGAGCTATCCAACTTTTTATGGATAGATGATGTACCCGTGGAGTTGCAGCCCGGCGTAACACCCGATTTGGATACCGCAGGTCGAATAGATGGCACGTTGGAAATCTTGGGTAAGCCTCTGGACAGTTTCAGTATGGAAAAACACCCCAAGCTACGCTCCTTGGAATTTAAAATTGAACAGCTTTTGGTGGATAAAAGGCTTAAAGCCAACAAACTGCTTCCTAAACTGGATGTGGAGTATAATTTTATCACCGAAACCCCCGATCAGATAAACTCCCTAATCGTGGATAATTTTAAAGGAGGTGTTACATTTCAGTTCCCATTGTTTCTACGAAAGGAAAGGGGCGATTTAAAATTGGCCAAATTCAAACTTATGGATGCCGAGTTTGAACGGGACAATGCACAGGTGGCACTTCAAAACAAGGTCATCGCCATTTATGGGGAATTGGAATCCTACGAAGTCCAAAACCAATTGATTGCCAATATTGTAACGGACTATACTACATTGTTGAAGGCTGAAGAGCGTAAGTTCAGCTTTGGTGAGAGTTCCCTCTTCTTGATCAATTCAAGGGAGAGTAAACTCATCGACACCTATTTAAAACGCAATGAAATGGAGAACAAATTCTTCCATACCAAGGCAAAATTGTTCAAGAACCTGGCCATTAACCCTAAAATATTGTAGGCTGTTCAAAAACCCCCTTTATCCAAAAAATATAATTTGAACTAGCTGTTTTCAGGGGATGAAGCAATACCTTTGTTAGGCACGCTTTTTTGAATGACCACAAATGAACTTGACCATTGAGAATATTTTATTGGTAGGCTCCCTATTGCTCCTCTTGAGCATATTTGCCGGAAAAACCTCCTATAAATTTGGTGTCCCCACCTTGTTGCTTTTTTTGGCTGTGGGGATGTTGGCCGGTTCGGATGGGATAGGGGGAATTCAATTTGATGATCCCAAGATAGCCCAGTTCATCGGTATCGTGTCCCTTAACTTCATTCTGTTCTCCGGAGGACTGGATACCAATTGGAAAGCCGTAAAACCCATACTCAAGGAAGGAGTGACCCTATCTACCTTGGGAGTTTTATTGACCGCGCTGACCTTGGGAATGTTCGTATGGTATATTACGGATTTTACGTTTTATGAAAGTATGTTGTTGGGTTCCATTGTGTCTTCCACCGATGCGGCTGCCGTATTCTCTATCTTAAGGTCCAAAAGCTTGGCATTAAAGGCGAACTTACGGCCCACATTGGAGTTGGAAAGTGGAAGTAACGATCCCATGGCCTATGTGCTTACCATTGCTTTTTTGACTCTAGTGGTCAACCAAGACCAAAGCTTTATGTCTGTTGTTCCCATGTTCCTGCTACAAATGGTTTTGGGCGGGTTGGGTGGTTTTGCCTTTGGAAGGCTAAGTAAGTTCATCATCAATAAAATTAAACTGGACTTTGAAGGCTTGTATCCCGTGTTGGTCATCGCTTTGATGTTCACTACCTTCTCCGCGACGGATTTTGTAGGCGGCAATGGATTTTTGGCCATTTATATCTGTGCCGTGTATTTGGGAAACCAAGATTTGATTCACAAAAAGACCATATTGAAAATGTACGATGGTTTGGCGTGGCTAATGGAAATTGTACTTTTCTTGACCTTGGGACTGCTTGTTTTTCCAAAGCAAGTCGTTCCTTTTATGGGCATAGGCCTGCTGATTTCACTTTTCTTGATCTTGGTGGCCCGTCCGGTAGGAGTTTTCTTGAGCCTTTTACCATATAAAATGAAGCTCAGAAGACGGTTCTATATTTCTTGGGTGGGCCTAAGGGGAGCAGTGCCTATTGTGTTCGCAACGTATCCTCTCTTGGCAGGAATCGATAAGGCCAATATGATTTTCAACATTGTTTTCTTTATATCGGTGACCTCCATACTTATCCAAGGAACCACACTGTCCATTGTGGCGAAATGGCTGCATGTAGCTTTACCTGAAAAAGTAAAAAAAGCAAGCGCTACAGATTTATTGCTATCAGAAAATCCAAAAGCAGAAATGAAAGAGATTTTGGTGACTCCCGACTGTTTTGCCACGGATAAGAAGATTGTGGAACTGGGCTTTCCAAGAAATGCCATCATTGCCATGATCAAACGCGATGATAGCTATGTAACTCCCAATGGCTCCACAATAATTGAACCTTGGGATAAATTGGTGGTCCTTGCCGACCGACCCGAAATCTTTGAGGAAGTAGATAAGACCCTGAAGGGATTGTGAGGCTATCCTTAGCTTTTTAGCAACATTGGATATAATGCATACACTGAAAAAATGGGTAGCTTGCGGTCAAAATGTTTAGCCAGAAGCCTATTTAAGATAAAAGAACAATCTATACAATGAAAAAAAGCATTCTCTTCCTATTCCTTTGTGCCACCATATATGTGAGCCATGGTCAGACCATAGATGTCATTTCCTATAACATCAGATATGATAACCCCAATGATAACCCCAACCATTGGGAGAACCGAAAGGATTTCCTTATTTCCCAATTGAATTTCTATGCCCCGGATGTTTTTGGGGTGCAGGAGGGGCTTATCAACCAATTAAAGGATATGGACAGTGGCCTTGAGGACTACACCTATTTTGGCATAGGGCGTGACCATGGTGACGAAAGGGGAGAGTTTACCGCTATTTTTTACAATCAGAAAAATATTGAACTCCTGAAAGAAGGCACATTTTGGTTGTCCACAACACCGGAAGTCCCTTCCAAGGATTGGGATGCAGCATTGCCCAGAATCTGTACTTACGGCTTTTTTAAGGATAAAGAGAGTGGAGCGAAATTTTTTGTGTTCAATACCCATTTTGATCATGTAGGAGTAAAGGCGCGGGAAGAAAGTGCCAAACTCATCCTGCAAAAGATAAAGGAGTTGAATCTAGAGAATCATCCAACAGTCCTGATGGGTGATTTTAACTTGGAAAGCAACAGTGAAGGCATCCAATTGATTGTTCAAGAGATGAAGGACACTCATATTGAGGCTGGTACCAATGCCTTTGGTCCCAAGGGTACCTTCAACGGGTTTGACTTTACCAAACCTGTGGATAAAAGAATCGATTACATTTTTGTTTCCAAGGGAATCAGGGTGGTCAAAAGCGCCATTTTAAGCGACTCAAAAGACCTTAGGTATCCATCCGATCACTTACCGGTATTTGCCCGATTGGATTTCACTTCTAAATAGTTTGGTAAATCTCTTTGGAATAGATCTCTGTAGTATAAATAGCTTACAGAGGTGTGTCATTTCCATGGCAAAAATCAATAACAAATGAAAAAGGAATTACAGTCAATACTTGTTGTCCTTATCCTATTTCTGGGCTCCAATCTAGCAGCCCAAACAAGCTATAAGGTGCATTCACATAACGATTATGCACAGGAACTACCCTTCTGGTTTGCCTATGCCAACGGCGTGGCATCCATTGAGGCCGATGTGTTTTTAAAGGATAATACCCTTTATGTGACCCATGCCGAAGCTGAAATTGTGGAAGGAAGAACCTTTCAGACACTTTACCTGGACAGGCTTCAAAAATTGCAGGAATCAGGTAATTTGAAGGAGGTTCAAGTACTTATCGATTTTAAATCCGAGGCCTATACCACCTTGGAGAGACTGTTAGAGGTCTTGGAAGATTATCCGCAACTCCTAAAAACAGACAAGGTTCGTTTTGTGATTTCGGGAAATAGGCCCAAACCAGCAGATTATGGAAAGTATCCCGATTTTATTTGGTTCGACCATCAGAATCTGGATGAATTGGAACACATTGATTTAAATAAAGTGGCTTTGGTCAGCACGAGCTTTAAGAACTATTCAGTTTGGAATGGATATGGAAGGATGACAGCACCCGACTTAAAAACAGTGGAAGCTGCCATCAATAAAGCCAAGAGTGTGGGTAAACCGTTCCGTTTTTGGGCTTCACCCGATACTAAGACGGCTTGGGCTCGATTGGCTAGGTTAGGGGTGGATTACATCAACACCGACCAACCTGCTTTGGCCCAACAATATTTGACCAATCTTGAAACCAACACCTATACAAGGGGAACGCCAAATCCGGTTTATCAACCCAAATATGGGTACGCATCGGAGGCAAAACCCACTAATGTGATCCTGATGATCGGCGATGGCAATGGATTGGCTCAAATAACAGCCGCCATGGTGGCGAACCAAGGAAGCTTAACGCTAACGGAAATCAAGGATATTGGCTTGGTCAAGACCGCTTCCCATGACGATTTGATCACCGATTCTGCGGCAGGGGCAACAGCCATGGCCACTGGGGTTAAGGCAAACAATAGGGCTATTGGAGTAGATGCGGATGGAAACGGCCTTGCCAATCTTGTGGATGCGGTGAGTGCTGAGGGGTTCAATACCGCCATTGTAACTACCGATGCCATTTATGGGGCAACCCCTTCTTCCTTTTTTGCCCACAGGGTCGAGCGCGACGATACCGAAGGTTTGGTAGCTGATTTAAACAGCAGTGGACTTGATCTCTTTATTTCTGGAGGACAAAATCAAGAAACTGCCATCCAACAAAAGTTTAAGACCCAATCCCTGGAAAGTTTTGAAACCTTGCAGGGGCCAACGGCCATCTATTTGGGAAGCAATAAAGTGCCTTCCATTAGCTCAGGCAGAGGAAGCATTTTTCCCGAGGCTGTTAAAAAGTCCCTTGAGGCATTAAGGGCTAAGGAACAACCTTTTTTTCTAATGGTGGAGGGAGCCCAAATTGATAATGGAGGTCATTCCAACAATGTTGGGGATATTGTGGAGGAACTGTTGGATTTTGATAGGGCCATTGCAGAAGCATTGGAGTTTGCGGATACCCATGGGAACACCTTGGTGGTCATCACTGCGGATCATGAAACGTCCGGTTTTGGAATTGTAGGGGGAAATACGAAAGAAGGTAGGGTCCAAGGAGATTTCTTGACCGTTGATCATACGGGAATCTTGGTGCCTCTATTTGCATATGGTCCGCAATCACAAAATTTTAGCGGGGTTTACGAGAATACGGACATCCATCATAAAATTTTGGAGGCTTTGGGCATTGCTGTTGAAAATAGAAACTAAGGCTTAAAAAACTTATAATGGTGAATAGCGTGGGGTTTTAGGACCTAGTCAATCGGTTTTGCGGACAGCCCATTTAAATCCCATACAATTTTACCGTCTTTAACAGTGAGTTCCGCTTCCAGTTTTTTGTCGCCTTTGAGCAAATTGTTTCTGGCATCAATATAACCAAACGTTCCCTCTCTAAGGCGGAGTACGGCTATATCGGCCACGGCACCCACTCCCAAATGGCCCAAATCGTTGCGTCCAATGGATTTGGCAGGATACCAGGAACCACGCTTGAATACTTCTTTTAATGGAATCCCCATATTCAGGAATTTGGACATGACGTTGAGGAAATCCTTCATCCCTGCATTCATGCTAAATCTGTGTAGGTCCGTACCAAAGGAGTTGGGCCAAAAGCCTTGCTCAATGGCCGGAATACCCTGGTCAAACCAAAAGCCGGCACCCCCGTGTCCCACATCGAAGAGAATACCACGTTCCTTGGCTTCCATTACCACGGGCAAAACGGTACCATTTTGATCTACCACAGGCTTACGCTCCGAGATGTGTTCAAAAGTATGGGTGATGATATCCCCGGGACGCATATGGGCCAATTGATCTTCCAAGGTATATTCGGGGAGATGGCACTCCACAAAAATGGGGCGATTGGTTTTTTCCCCAGCTTCAATGGTACGTTCAAAGGGAGTCCAATCCTTGCCATTGTAATGCCCAATTTTGATACCAACGATTGTATTGGGATATTGGTTGATCATTTCCACGGTCTTGGCTACATTCATTTCACTGATGTCGCCTTCAAGTTCATCGCCGGTCATACCATGACCTGCAATATTGAGAAAGGCCAGTATACGTGTTTTTGACTGGTCAATGACCTGTTCCTTGAATTGGGGAAAATTTCGCCAACCGGAGGTTCCGGCATCCACTACCGTGGTGACTCCAGCCTTAAAACTGAAATCATCGGGGGACAAACTGTTTATCCCATTGGCAAATTTTTTAGCCTCGGGGCCAACAAAAACGTGGGTGTGCGTATCAATCAAACCGGGTACTACAAAAAGCCCCGTTGCATCTACCACCACTTTGGCCGTCTCGCTGGAAATATTTTGGGAAACTTCCGCTATTTTTCCATCAATAATGGATACATCCGCAATGGTGTCTACTTGGTTCGCTGGATCAAAGACATGTCCATTCTTAAAGAGTAAGTCAACCTCCTGGGCATAAAGATTGGAGGTCAGCAAGACTGCAATAAGCCCGAATATTATCTTGAAATAGCCTTTGCACATACTACTTCTTACTAAAATCTGTTCCCGCCATTCCGTTCAGGTCCCAAACCACTTTACCAGCTCTTAGGGTAAGTTGGGTCTCCAGCTTCTTTTTTCCTTTAAGGGTGTTTCTACGCACATCCAAAAACCCAAAATCTCCCTCCCGTAAGCTAAATACGGCTATATCCGCTTCGGCCCCTACGTCCAAATGTCCCAAGTCCGTCCTTCCGATGACCTGGGCAGGTGCCCAAGTTGCCCGGGCAATGACATCTTCCAATGAGAATCCCATGGCCATAAATTTGGAAAGAACATTGCTGAGGTCCTTCATCCCGGAGTTCATACTTTGGGTATGTAGGTCGGTGCTGATTACATTGGCCTTAAATCCTTGTTGGGAAGCAGGCACGGCCTGACGCCAAGAAAATGCCCCACCTCCATGGCCCACATCAAAAACAATACCTCTCTCCTGTGCCTTGAAGACAAATGGTTTCACCTTGTCGTTTTCATCCACTATGGTTTCACGTTGTGTTGGTCCGTAGGAGTAGGTATGGGTAAAGATATCCCCGGGACGGAGATGCTCCATAAAAAGAGATTCTATGGAGTTGGGTGGGTCATGCTCACCAAAATCCACCATTACGGGGACGTTGGCCTTTTTACCGGCTTCAACCGCTAAATCCACTTGATCAAAACCGCCCCAATAGTGGGCCGCTTTTATGCCAACCAAAATTTCAGGATAGAGTTTTGTGATGGAATAAGCTGTCATCTCGGGGTTCATGTCGCTTAAATTTTGTTCGTCAAACCTACTTTTCATGCCATGACCCACAATATTGAGCAGAGCTAACACCCTCGTTTTGGCCTTGTCTATGGTCTGTTCTTTGAACAATGGAAAATTTCGCCAACCTGATGAACCAGCATCCACAACCGTGGTTACTCCGGACCTGAAGGTAAACCCATCGGGCATTACACTGGTCTGTGCATTGGCAATATAGTCATCCAACTCGTTGCCCATAAATACATGGACATGCATGTCTATAAGGCCAGGTGTCACAAAATACCCCGAAATATCAATGGTTTTTTCAGCTTTTTTCTCTGAAATGCTCTTGGATACGCTTTTTATCTTTCCATCTTGGATGCCGATATCCATAGGGGTATTGATATTATTTTTCGTATCAATAAGGTGACCTCCTTTTAGGAGAAGATCATATTCCTGGGCGTGCACCCCCAAGCCAAGGGTAAATAAGAAAATTGGAAGTAAGAAACGCAGTCGGTTGAGGTTGGTGTGGAAATTCATGTGGTTTAGTTGGTTTAGTGAATCTGTTAATATATGGCTTTTGAGACTGGAAAAGTGTTTGAGGGGCAAAAAAGGTTCTTTTGCTTTTCCAGCTTATATAATAGTACACTTGAAAAGGGGGTTACCCTATACTCTTGCTTCGCTATATCGTTGGAAACAAGATGGATATTTGAAAGACGTTGTGGCATCTGCACGCAAAAAATAACCAATATTGAAGATATGAACTCTATATTTAGGCAACCATTTTAACAAGAACAAAATTGAGAACTACTAAAAAAATCATTGGATTTACCCTTTGTTTGCAGTTGTTGGGTGTGGGATGCGGGAAAAATACCAATACGGAAAGGACATGGAGTATGTACAAGGCGGATAACGCCAGTACCAGTTATTCTCCATTGAAACAGATACATAAGGAAAATGTGTCAACGTTGGGCCCCGCATGGACATTTAGACCCATGGATGCCGTGGAAGGTACCAGATTTTCAAGGAATGAATCCAATCCTATTGTTGTGGATGGGGTCATGTATACCACTTCGGCCAGACATCGGTTGTATGCCCTTGCTGCTGATACGGGAAAATTGATTTGGTCTTTTGACCCCTTTGATGGAGGAACTGGTGGGGGAGTGAGTAGGGGGGTGACCTATTGGGAAGATGGCGACGACAAAAGAATACTGTTTACCGCGGGCGACCAACTTTTTGCTGTGGATGCACAAACTGGAAAGCTAGTGTCATCTTTTGGTGAAGAGGGTAAGGCCAGCATGAATGTTGGACTTAGGGGAGACCCAGATGCCATTTCGGTTATCCCAACATCGCCCGGGATTGTTTATGGGGACCTATTGATCATGGGGACCGAAGTCTCTGAACTATATGGCGCGGAACCTGGATATATCAGGGCATATGATATCAGGACAGGCGCTTTGCAATGGAAATTCCATACCATTCCCAAACCTGGGGAAGTCGGTTATAATACGTGGCCCAAAGATGCCTATAAATATGCAGGCGGTGCCAACAATTGGGGCGGTATGAGTGTGGATGAAAAGCGGGGCATGGTCTTCGTTTCCTTGGGATCTCCCACCTATGATTATTATGGGGCCGACAGGGTGGGCATGAACCTCTTTGGTAATTGTGTGGTTGCTCTTGATGCGGGAACGGGGGAGTATATATGGCACTTTCAGACCATTCATCATGATCTATGGGATTACGATTTGGCGGCACCTCCAAATTTGGTGACCTTGGAACGGGACGGACAAAAAGTGGATGCGGTCGCACAAACCTCCAAGGTGGGTTTTCTGTATGTGTTGGATAGGGAAACAGGAGAGCCACTATTTCCCGTTGAAGAAAGAGAGGTACCGGCCTCCAATATACCGGGGGAATACGCTTGGCCTACCCAGCCGTTCCCACTTAAACCCGCACCTTATGCGCGACAATCCATTAGCGTGGATGATTTAAGCTTTTACTCCGAAGCATCCCACGATTCATTGTTGAAAGAATTCAAGTCGTATCGTTACGAAGGCTTGTTTACGCCACCGGATACCATAGGAACCTTTATGTTTCCGGGCAGCAGGGGAGGCTCAAGCTGGGGCGGCGGAGCTTACGACCCAAATACGGGTGTACTCTTCGTGAAATCCAATGATTCTCCTGAAATCAGTATGTTGAAAAGAGTGGAAAAAACAAAAAGTCAGGATGGAAACGCCTCACTGTATGAAAGAGGGGAACAGTTTTACAGTAATTTTTGTTTGAGTTGCCATGGGGGCGATAAAAATGGACAGGAGCCCGACTATCCATCACTATTGGGCTTGGGAATGAAGATGGATAGTGAAGAAGTCTTGAAAAAAATAGAGGAGGGTGCCGGAAAAATGCCTTCGTTTTCCAGTGTGCTTCCCGGAGAGGAAGAAGCTATTTTGGCGTATCTGTTCGAGCAAAAAGACGCAAGGTCCAGACGAGAGGACCGTTGGCTCAAGGAAGTGCAGGCCAATGAAAATGCCAATGCCAACGCAGAAGTGAAGTCAGACACCTTGCCAAGATATTTGAATATTAGGGCCTATGGGTATTTTAGGGATAGCGAAGGCAGACCTGGAATTAAGCCGCCATGGGGTACCTTGAATGCCATCAACCTGAATACCGGGGAATACATGTGGAAAATTCCGGTGGGAAATTATCCAGACCTGCAAGAGAACGGAGCGCCTATAACAGGAACTGGAGGAGCGGCTGGACCCATTGTGACCGCTGGTGGAATTGTGTTTTTGACGGGAACCCATGATCAAAAACTATTTGCCTTTGATAAAGATAGCGGAGAACTGCTTTGGGAAGCCTTGCTTCCGGCATCAGGAACGGCCACTCCCAGTACCTACATGATGGATGGAAAGCAGTATTTGGCCATTTCCTTGGCAGGAAATGAGGATGAACCAGGAGGCTATATCATGGCTTTTGCACTACCAGAAGGTGAAGGTGGGGAAAATTGAACCTCTCATAGCTTAGCGTATATGGACGGTTTCTTTTTGAAGGTCTAAGTATTTTTCACGTACCAGTTTAGCGGTTTGATGGTCTCCTGTATGACTCCATCCCGGAGGCATGAAAACATACAATATTTTGTTTTTTAGGCCTGGAGCATTGACCACATCTTTGTATAGTGCTTTGAATTCACCAAAATACACATCCAAAAAACTTCCCGAATCCATCTCACGGGTTATGCCATATTGAATGGGAAGGTGGTCTTTCTCATCTTGATAGGTTCCAAAAATCCTATCCCAAATGTTCAAGAGATTACAGAAGTTGGTGTCCATATACAGGGGGTTTCTACCGTGGTGTACACGATGGTGCGAGGGGGTTAAAATAAGTTTTCCAAGGAACCCTAAACGTCCCTTTTGCAGCACATGCTCGCCAACATGGATGAAGGTGGCATAGGTAATATCCAGCAGAAGAATGGAAAAGAACAGCTTTGGGTCAACTCCAAGGAGCATGCATGTTGCGGTTCGGACAAAATCAGCATATGGGAATTCGAGAAAAAAATGCGCATGGTTTACGGATAAGTTCATGGTCTCCGCCGCATGGTGGGGGGAGTGTAGGCACCATAGCAAACGTATCTTGTGACCAAAATAATGATAAATAAAACTGCCCAATTCCCAGACCACATAACCGTAGATGAACCAATACCAAGTGTATGTGGTCTGAAAAGGCGCATACTCTTGAAAGAAACCAATACACCACACTATGGTTCCCAACGAAAGAATACGGCCAATAATCCTATTGAAGACTATAATGAAGAAATTTACTTTGTACGTTCTTAATTGTTCCCTTTCCTTGAAAAAGACAATGAAGAACTCTACAAAAAGTAAAATGGGCAATGCTAGGAAAACACAGGATATGATACCATCAAAGCTTTTGAAAAAGGCGTAGTTTTCTGTTTTTAGGGCTTCCAGTATGCCGGTGAAGCCTAGAAAATTCATTGTTTCCTCAAAAATTGCATTTAAAAAATCCATAACGGGTCGTATTTCCATCCGTTCAAATATATAATTTTTTATGTATGAACATATGAACATGTTTATAGAAAAACGGTTTACGAAAACGTTTTAATGGTTCTATTGGGGCAGTACGGCGAGAGTTTGTTATAAGCAATAACTTTGTGCTATCAATAATTCAAGACTTCGTCTAGTAATGAATTGGCAAAAAAGAAACATTTTTTTTGGCAACATGCAATAAATATCTATATTTGAACATATGTATGAACATATGAACATAATGTACCTGATTCTTGATTGGCCAAAGATGGGTTGGGTTGTGTAAAAGAGATGATATTTAATAGAATTATTTGAGTTGTTGGGTTTAGTTCTAAAAATGGATGATGGGAAGAAGGAAGTGTCGATTCAATGCTTTCGGTCTTCCCATTTTCATTTGATGACTTGTTCAACAAAGTGTACCGTTAACTAAACTATCCTTCAAACTATGTATTTATGAAATGTTTGCGATTGATTTTATTGCTGTCGGTCATGGCTATTTTAAGTTGTGATGACGACCCAGAACAAAACCCCGAAGGGTTTACCGAGTTCGTCACCAATATTGATGGTGATTGGAAGATTGACCAAGTGCTCCAGAATGGAAACGATATCACCAATTTTATCGATTTTCAATCTTTTTCCTTGCAATTATCGTACGAAAATGGGATGCCATCGTCGTATACCCTTTCCAATCTAACAACACCTTTTGTTTTGGGGCAGGCGAGTGGGAACTGGTCATTTGATGATCCTATATATCCAACCAAGATCAATTTTTCGGATGGTACAAGCCTGGATATTCAGGGAGCGGTGCTTTCCGGTGGGGATGAGCTTACAGTGACCGTTCCTATGGGCTGTACCTCTAATACCTATACGTATCGATTGAGCAAATAACCAGAAACTAACATGCACTGAAATGAAAAACAAACTATACAAACTAAAGCGCATCCTGTTTCAGCCAAAAGCACTGTTTCTGTTGTTTTTGTTGTTGAGTATGTGCATTACCATTACCAATGTAAATCAACCCTCTTCCATGGGTGTAGGGGAAAGAATGGACATCACCATCGATGTTGATGTGGCCCCAGCCGAAGATGCGGCCCACAACATTATATTTGGCGTTTTGGCTCCAGAGGCTTGGGACATAGCGTCCAATGCCACGGTTTCCTACACCTCTGATAATGGGGATGGGACCATGCGATTGGCCAATGGTGCCGACCCAGATTACGCCACTCCCATTATGGACCTTGCCGGAATCGGTGAAAATTATGGTCTGGTAGAGTGGGTGGTGTTCATCTCCGATGAAACGGTATCCGGTGCCAATGGCGTAAACTTTTCAGGACAGATCCAACTTTCCATGGATGTCGGGACGGATAACCTTAAAACTCAACTGGGATATGTTGTGGGAACTTCGGGATATGGCATCACTGCGGGAGAGACCGATATAAGGTTCACTTCTTGCATGGAAGTGACCGGAGGGTCCAATCCGTTGATAGATTTATGTGGTCCTCTTCCTTTTCCCGTGACCTTTCAACCTGCGGAATATACCTATGATGATATTATCCATATTGGGTTTGATGCCACAAAAGGACCCGAAGGGTCGCCAACAGCGCTTTCGGGTGCTACTGATGTATATCTATGCGCCAAAGCTGTTATAGATGGTCAGCCTGTTGAGGTCTGCGATAATAGCGATATTACCAAAATGCGCAGTACCGGCAATGACCAATGGCAAATATCCATTTGGCCCAGACAGCTTTTCAATGCCTTGCCAAGTCAGGAAATTACGGATATCACCTTCAGTTTCATCAACCAAAGTGGAGATGTAGAGGTAAAGAACCCTGATACTGGGGAAGACTTTCAACTAATAGCCAACTGTACAAATTAAAAACATGACGATTATGAAAAACAGAACAAAAGGCCTTATTGTCATTTTTTTGGTGCTTGGCAATCTTATGACCTTTGCGCAAAATATTACCATTCAAGGGGTGATTACCGGAGAGGACGATGGTCTTCCGTTACCAGGGGCCAATGTAGTGGTGAAGGGTATGGCCATTGGTGCCTCCGCCAACTTTGATGGGGAGTATACCTTGGAAGTCCCGAGTGGGGATGTAACCTTGGTTTTCAGCTATCAGGGATTTAGTTCACAAGAAGTTCCGGTAGGCGGACAACGAACCATCAATGTAGCTCTGAAAACGGATGTGAACGAATTGGACGAAGTGGTCATCATCGGTTACGGTAGTACAACCAAGAAAGATCTTACGGGGTCTATTGCCACGATTAAATCAGAAGATTTGGAATCAGTACGTTCCACTACCGCCGATGATTTTGTACAGGGAAGGGTATCTGGACTGTTATTGACCCAAACTTCGGGTCAACCTGGAGGTGCCACTTCTGTCAGGATTCGAGGAAGTAGTTCTATCAATGCCAGTAATGAACCTTTATACGTGATCGATGGTTTTCCTGTGGACAACAACAGCGACAACCTTTCCGCTGGTGTGGCCGAGGGGCCTTCCATCAATGCCCTTTCTACCTTGAGTGCCAACGATATTGCCTCCATAGATGTGTTGAAGGATGCTTCCGCTACCGCCATTTATGGTTCCCGTGGGGCCAATGGGGTCATCATAATTACCACCAAAAGAGGATTGAACGGGGATGCCCAAATCAATTACGACACTTATTTAGGGGTGAGTGAGGTTATAAAAAAGCTGGATGTACTCAATGCATCACAATTTGCTTTTTACGTAAACGAGTCAAGATATAATGGTTCAGGAGATCCCAGGTTCTATACAAACCCAAACTCTTTTGGAGTGGGTACCGATTGGCAGGATGAAATTTTCAGGACGGCCATTACCAAAAGCCACGACCTTTCCATAAAGGGAGGGAACCAAGATATCAAGTACGCTGTTTCCGGGTCATATTTAGACCAGGAAGGGGTGGTTATTGAAACCGATTTTAAACGGTACAATTTTCGGGTAAACCTCGATTTTAAGGCTACGGAAAAATTGTCCATTGAAAACTCCCTGAGCTTGAATAGGACCAATTTTAATACCGCGAGGACCGAGACCACAGGCGGGGTAGAGGTGGCCAGTAGTGCCATAACCGGGGCATACCAGTTTAATCCCCTGTTACCTGTTTTTGACCCTGAAGGAAATTATACCAAAGGAAATTTCATTGTTCAGGACGATGGGACCTTTGTGAATGACGTGAGCAATATCCAAGAGCAGATTCCTAACTTCCCTAGTCCGGTAGCTTATCAAAAATTGACCGAGAGCAAGGGTAAGGCCACCAGGATATTGGACAATTTGGCCATTAAATGGGATGTGGCCAAAAATCTACAGTTGAAGACCACTTTGGGGGTGGACTTGAACATCAACGAACAGTTTTATTTTAGGACCGAGGAAATCGATTTTGGAAATTCACCAGGCGCCTTTGCGGCCCAGGCTAAAAATACGGCCACCAGCTATTTGGCGGAATCCACGTTGAATTATACCAATACCTTCAACAATAGACATCGTGTGAATGCCTTGGTAGGGGCTTCATGGCAAGATTTCACCATTGAATCCCTTTCAGGGAACGCCTTGGGATTCCCAACGGAAAATTTTGGTTCCTACAACTTGGGACTGGGATTGAACCCAGGGGTCAGTTCCAATATCATAGAGTCCAGATTGATATCCTACTTTGGAAGGGTCAACTACATTTTGGACAACAAATACATCTTTACGGCCACTTCACGGGTGGATGGTTCGTCCAAGTTTGGTGATGGCAATAAATATGGATTTTTCCCATCAGGGGCTTTCGCATGGAATGTTTCGGAAGAAGACTTTCTTCAAGACTCCGGACTCTATCTAAAACTGCGTTTGGGGTATGGAATCATTGGAAACGAGTCCATTGCACCCTATTCTGCACAATCTACATTCAAACCTACCTATCATTCCTTTAATGATAATGAGGTGGTGGGGCAATTGCCCAGCACACCGGCCAACAGTGCCCTTAAATGGGAGCGCACCGAGCAATACAACATTGGTCTGGACCTCGGTTTTTTCAATGACCGATTGGGCTTCACCATTGATGGATACCGAAAAAACACGGAAGATTTGTTGCTGAACCTCCAAGTACCTTCACAAACCGGATACATTCAAAGTGTGGTCAATGCGGGAAGTGTACGTAACGAAGGAATTGAATTGGGCATCAATGCACAAATGTTCAAGGGGAAGTTCAATTGGGACGTTAACCTGACTGGGGCCTATAACAAGAACAAGATTTTGGATTTGGCCGGCTTGGACAATATTCCAACAGGCTTTGGAATTCTGGGAATAACCAATTGGCAGTTGCTTGTGGAAGGTGGCGAGATTGGGGCATTCTACGGTTATGTTTCCGATGGCATCGTTCAATTGGATGATGACCCTGCTACAACCCCAAGGTTTGCAACGGACACCTTCACCCCCGGAGAGCGAAAGTATAAGGATTTAAATGGTGATGGGGTCATTGATGCCGATAACGACAGAACCTTCATCGGAAATCCCATTCCGGAATACACCTTTGGGATAAACAATACCATAACCTGGAACAACTGGGATCTTAATATATTTATGCAAGGGGTGTATGGCAATGAAATAGCCAACTTCAATAGAATCAACCTTGAAAATTTAAATGGTCAAGGAAATGTATTGTTGGAGGCCTTCTCCAACCGATGGACCCCGAACAATCCCAGCAATACCTATACCAGAGCTGCCGATGGTCCTCGGAACATTGTGTTTTCCGATCACTATGTGGAGGATGGCTCTTACTTGAGATTGAAATCCGCCACTTTGGGGTATTCCATACCGGGCAAATTTTTGTCCAGGATGAAAATCAACAAACTCAGGTTTTACGTCACAGGAAAGAATCTGTTTACCCTCACCGATTATAGTGGGGTGGACCCCGAGGTCAGCTTTGGGGGGCAGAACAACAACCTAAGTGCAGGAGCGGATTTTGGGGGATATCCTACCTCAAGGACATTTCTTTTGGGTCTTAACGTAAACTTTTAAAAGTCAAAATCATGAAACAATTCAAAAATTATAGAATGTACTTCGCCACCCTGATTTTGATCTTGGGTTGTGAAAGTGCCTTGGAAGAGGAAGTGAAGACCTTTTATACCGAGGATACATTTTACCAAACGGAACAAGACGCCAAATTGGCCATTAACGGGATATACGGGCATTTGGGGGCCACATTTGATGAAACGTTGAATGCCAAGGGCCTATATTTTGCCAACTATTGGACGGCCAATGCGCTTTTGTCGGATGAAGGGGAAACCAGCTTCAATAGGGGAGATGGGTACAATCAACTCTCAGCTATGGCCCATACACCGGAAAATACCATTGCATTGGAAATTTGGTCCAACCTTTACCTGGGTATCAACGCAGCCAACATGGCCATCGTTAACATCCCGGATGTTGAGATGGATGAGGACACCAAAGATGACTTATTGGGTGAAGCCCATTTCTTGAGAGGACTCCTCTATTTTGAATTGGTCCGTTTCTTTGGCGAGGTACCATTACAACTGGAGCCTCAAAAAGTATTTACTTCAAGTTCTTTCTTGGGTAGGGCGTCCATTTCGGAAGTCTATACCCAGATTTTTGAGGATCTGTCCATGGCAGAAAGTAGCCTTCCCTCCGAACAGGTTGGGCTGGACAACGGCAGGCCCACCAGTTGGTCGGCCAAGGCTTACATGGCCAAAGCGGCCCTTCAGCAAGGGGAGAATCTTCAATTGGCAAAAAGTAAACTGGAAGAAATCATGACCAGTGGACGATTTGGGCTTTGGGAGGACTACGCGGACGTTTTCAAAATTGCCAACAACAACGGTAAGGAAGTCTTGTTTGCCATAAGCTTTTTAGAGGGTACCGATTTGTTCACCACCCTTTGGGAAGGAGGACATTTGGTCTACAGGACACTCCCTGGAGGTGTCTATGGCGGTAGACCCAACGGTGGAGGCTTGGAGATACCAACCATGGCCCTGTACAATTCCTTTGATGATGAGGATAGAAGAAAAGAAGTGACCTTCATGACCGAAGATGTCATCAACGGGGAGTTGGTGGAATTTGACTCTCCCCATATCGTAAAATATTGGGACCGGGTAGCAGAGCCCTTGGTGAACAATACGGCCAATGACCTCCAACTTATTCGCTATGCGGATATATTGCTCATGTACGCCGAAGTGTTGAATGAACAGAACAATGGAAGTACTCCCGCAGCGTTGGATGCCATCAACGAAGTAAGAGAAAGGGCAAGATTTGCCGATGGCGTGGAACGCAATATACTTCCCGATCTATCTGCAATGGGATACGAAGCTTTCAAGGAAGCCATTTTGGAAGAACGAAAAAAGGAACTTACCTGGGAAGGTCATCGTTGGTTCGATTTGGTAAGGTTTGGGAAACTGGAAGAAAAAGTTACCGAGGCCAAGCCCGGGGTTCCCGTGGCAGCAAGACATAACCTACTTCCCATACCCCAAAGAGAAAGGGATATTAACCAAAATCTGACACAGAATTCGGGTTATTGATATGAACAACACTTTTTTTAAAACCCTCAAGGTGGTTTGTACGCTACTGGTGACCTTGGGTGGTTTCTCGGCCTTGGCGTCTGAAAACATAGCAAAGGAAGCCACTGTGAAAGTCTCTTCCCAATTGGTAGGAAATGAAGCCTCCAATTTGATGGATGGGCTGATTCGCCTGGATGGACAGGGGGAATGGGCCTGTGTTGGCGAACGTAAGGCATGGGGAGCCAATATATTACCTTGGCTCCAGATGGATTGGGACAGACCACGTAGCATCAACAGCATTGTCATTTATGATCGTCCCGGTCTGGAGGAACACACCGCTGGAGGCGTTTTAAGGTTTAGTGACGGTTCCTTGATTCGGGTAAACACCATTCCGAACAATGGAGATGCCAAGAAAGTGGAGTTCCCAACAAAAACAGTGGAATGGGTCCGCTTTGAGGTCACCGATGGGGAAGGACTCAACCTTGGTCTATCCGAAATGGAAGTGTTTGCTTCGCCCACTGATAGCACAAATCCCTTGCATTGGGTGAATCCGTTTGTGGAGTCGGCCAAAGGCCGGTATTTTTTCTTCACTCCTGGTGCACACCCCATGGGCATGGTGGCTGCGGCACCCGTGACCCGCAATAAAAATCAATACGGTGGTGGGTACAGTTACAATTCCACGGAAGTATTGGGTTTTGGACAAATTCACGGTTGGTGCCTTTCAGGCATCCAGATCATGCCCACACTTGGAGACATAGACCCTACCTTGGGAGATCAAGGTTGGAAATCCAGTTTTAGTCATGACGATGAAGTGGCCATGCCGGGATATCAACGTCTGTATCTGAAGAAACATCATGTTTGGACCGAACTTACCAGTACCAAGCGTACTACCCTGTATCGCTTTAAATATACCCAAGCGGACAAGGCCAGCATATTGACCAATTTGGGAGGCTATTTGGGGAATTCAACCATGATCAATGCAGATGTTCGGAAGGTCAGCCAAAATGAACTGGAAGGCTCCTTTGATTCAGCTGGAAGATTTTGGGGAGGACCGGAAAAGGTCAAGGTGTTCTTTGTTATCCAATTTGATAAACCGTTCCAGACCTTGGAAGGATGGAAGGATAAGGAAAGATTCAACAATATTACCACCATAAAAGGCTCAGATACCATGACCCGTAGGGATTCGGTCGTTTTTGCCGGAATTACCCAGAGTTATTGGAATGCACCCACTACAGGAGTTGCTGCCACCTATGATGTAAAAGCAGGGGATGAGGTTCAGATGAAAGTGGCCATTTCGTACACCTCTGTGGAAAACGCCCGTAAAAATCTTCAAACCGAAGCACCCCATTGGGACTTTGACCGCTATAAGGAAGAGGCCTTCAAGGTGTGGGAAGAGCAGCTGGGGAGAATTGAGGTAAAAGGTGGAACAGAACAACAACAGGTAAAATTCTACACGGACCTATGGCACATTTTGTTGGGAAGAAGAATCCTGAATGACGTCAGCGGGGATTATCCCGATTATACCCAAGGAGAACGCCAAGGAAACATTACAAAAGCCGACCTAAAAATAAGAACCCTTCCAAAGGACAAAGATGGCAAGTCAAGGTTCAACATGTACAATTTTGATGCGCTTTGGCTCACCCAATGGAACCTGAACATTGTTTGGGGGTTGGCCTGGCCGGAAATTTTGGACGATTTCTCGGCGTCTTTGGTCCAATATGCCGATAATGGCGGACTGTTGCCTAGAGGGGCCATAGCAGGGGGGTATTCCTATATCATGACAGGAAACCCGGCAACGAATATGCTGGTGAGCACCTACATGAAGGATTTGATGACAAAAACAGAGCCCAAACATGCCTTCCAAGTGATGAAACGAAATCACATGCCCGGTGGCATGATGAGCGATTCTGCAGAAGACCTCGAGTTTTATATGGCCAACGGCTACTGCCCGGATAATGCAGGAAAGACTTTGGAATGGGCCTTTCAGGATTGGTCGCTTTCCCAAATGGCAAAGAAGATGGGCAGGACTAAGGATCATGCCTATTTCTCAAAAAGAGCTGAAGGCTGGTCCAAATTGTTCCATCCCGACTTAAAGCTAATACTACCCAAAGACAGATTGGGAAATTGGGTACATACAGATTTGCTCTCAGGTCAGGGTTGGGTAGAATCCAACGCATGGCAAGGAACCTGGTCGGTTTCCCATGGTATTATGGAATTGTCTAAGCTTATGGGAGGGAACAATGTCTTGGCCGATAAACTCAACTTTGCTTTTGAGCAAGCAGCCCCCCAGGATTTTGTGTTTGGGTATTCGGATGGATATGTCAGTTATGCCAACCAGCCGGGCTGTTCCAATGCCCATGTTTTTAATCATGTACAAAAACCATGGCTCACACAGTATTGGGTGAGAAGGGTGAATGAACAGGCTTACGGCGCAACGAGCGTGGACCAAGGCTATGGCGGACACGATGAGGACCAAGGCCAGATGAGTGGCGTAAGCGCATTGATGTCCATGGGACTTTTTAGCCTAACGGGGAACAATTCCCTCACACCAAAATATGAAATTACCAGTCCGGTTTTTGATGAGATAACCATAAAACTCAACCCAAACTATTACGAGGGGAAGGAGTTTACCATTAAAACCTTGGATAACAGTAAAGAGAACAGCTATATCCAAAAGGCGATGTTGAACCATGAGCCGCTCCAAACATTTTGGTTCACCCATGATGTTTTTCAAAAGGGAGGGGAACTTATTCTGCAACTTGGGCCTGAACCGAATACCAATTGGGGAATTCAAAATTGAACGCATAGCGTAAAGGAACCTTTCATAAAAGAAGGGATTGACAATGAAAAAAGGGATTATAACATTGGGGATTTGGTCTTTTGTACTCTTGATTTTGGGTGCGTCGTGCACAGAGGGTACAAAGCGGGGGGAATATCTCTTCCAGCCAGTGGAGGCCAAAGCCTCTGGAATCCATTTTTCCAACGACCTTCCCTTGGATGACGATTTGAATATCCTTAACTACATCTACTACTTCAATGGTGGGGGTGTTGCAGTAGGCGACATCAATAATGATGGATGGGACGATCTTTTCTTTACAGGGAATCAGGTTTCCAACAAATTGTATTTGAACCAAGGTGATTTAAAATTCAAGGACATCACCGGTGAAGCAGGTCTGGAGTCCAAAGGATGGTCTTCCGGAGTGAGTATGGTGGATATCAACACGGATGGTTGGTTGGACATTTATGTGTGCCGGTCTGGACATTTGGACCCTGAGCAGCGAGAAAACCTACTCTATATCAACCAAGGAGATGGAACTTTCGAGGAAATGGCCCAGGAATATGGGTTGGCAGATTCTTCGTATTCCACACAATCCGCTTTTTTTGATTATGACGGGGATGGTGATCTGGACATGTATCTGCTTAACCATATGCACCAAATGACCGGGATGAACAATCCGGTGCCCCGAAAACTGAACGGGGAATCTGAAAGCAATGACAAACTGTATCGGAATGATGGCATCGGTCCAATGGGGCATCCGGTCTTTATGGATGTTTCCCAGGAAACAGGAATCACTATCGAAGGGTTTGGTCTTGGGGTAGGTGTGAGTGACCTTGATCAAGATGGGTATCCGGACATTTACGTGTCCAACGACTTTATTTCCAATGACATCCTGTATATCAACCAAGGGGATGGGACTTTTAAGGACAGCTCCAAAGAGCTTCTCAATCACCAAAGCCATAATGGGATGGGCAATGACATTGCTGATATAAACAATGACGGTCTAACCGATGTTTTGGTATTGGATATGCTGCCTTCGGATAATCGCCGTAGAAAACTGATGCTGAACAAACCCAACCACAACCTTTTTGAATTCAGCAAAAGTGTAGGCTATCAACCCCAATACATGCGAAACACCTTCCAATTGAACAATGGGGCCCAAGCACCGTTCAGTGAGGTGGGCCAACTCATGGGAATTAGCAGTACGGATTGGAGTTGGGGTGGATTGATGGCTGATTATGATCAGGATGGTCTAAAGGATATGTTCATTACCACGGGTTACCTCAAGGATATGACCGATTTGGACTTTATTGTATATCGCAGAAAGCAATTCAAGTTTAGGACCAGGGAGGAAGCGGACAGTATATACTTGGCCAGTATCAACAGACTGCCCGAAGTAAAGCTCCAGAACTATTTTTACAGGAACAATGGGGGATTGGAGTTTACCAATACTTCGTCCACATGGGTCCCTGAATCTCCTGGCTTTTCAAATGGGGCCGTGTACGCGGATCTGGACAATGATGGAGACCTGGATATTGTCACCAATAACATCAATGAAAAAGCCACTGTACTGGAGAACACCTCTTCCCACAGCAAAAATAATGGGGGACATTCCCTAAAACTCAAATTTAAAGGGCCACAGTCCAATCCAAAAGGAATAGGGGCAAAAGTATGGGCCTATACCGGGAGTGAGGTTCAGTTTTCAGAGAACTACACTACCAGAGGATTTCAATCCAGCGTTGCACCCTCACTGTATTTTGCATTTCAGAAGGACCAAAGCGTGGATAGTCTTGTGGTGGCTTGGCCAGATGGAAAGCGCAAGTCCTATGCGAGTGCAGCCATGGATACCACTTTAACCCTTCAGTATACCGATGCTTCTGAGGTATCTGAGTCGATTCGTACCGTAGAAAAACAACGAATATTTTTCAAGACTGATGGGATCATCCCTTTTGAACATCAAGAAATTCCTTTTTCTGATTTTGATATAGAGCCGCTCATTCCACAAAAATTTTCCAGCAATGGACCTTCCCTTGCGGTTGCCGATGCCAATGGGGATGGTTTGGATGACCTTTTCATTGGAGGCTCGCATGGTTTTTCAGGGCAGCTGTATATCCAACGCAAAGATGGACGCTTTGAAAATAAAACCTTTGAAAGTAATGCAGAGCATGAAGATGCGGGGGCGATATGGTTTGATGCGGACAGCGATGGAGATAATGACTTATATGTGGTCAGTGGAGGGTCGGAATTCTCACTGATGAAGCCGGGACATTATAAGGATAGACTGTATATAAACGATGGTCAGGGGAATTTAACCATGGCCGAAGATGCTTTGCCCAACATGAACACGAGTGGAGGCTGTGTGGTTGCTTCGGATTATGACCAAGACGGGGATTTGGACCTTTTTGTAGGTGGAATGGTTGTTCCCGGAAGTTATGGTTTGGCCCCCAAAAGTTATGTATTGGAAAATAATCAAGGGAAGTTTACCGATGTTACCCATTCAAAATTGGGCGAACAGGAATTGGGAATGGTTTCCGCGGCTCTTTGGACGGATGTGGACAATGACGGTTGGATAGATCTATTGGTTGTAGGGAAGTGGATGCCGGTAACCCTGTACAAAAACCAAAAAGGAAGTTTTCAAAAGGTTGTGTTGCCCAGTTCATCCGGTTGGTGGAACAGCATCAATGGCGGGGATTTTGACAATGATGGGGATACGGACTACATCATCGGAAATCAAGGGACCAACAGCGTGTATAACGCTTCGGAGGAATACCCCATGGAATTGCATGTTGAGGATTTTGACAAAGATGGCAGAGTGGACCCCTTGATGACCCAATACGGTCTAAGTCCCGATGGAATTATGATGAGCTATCCATTGGCATCCAGGGACCTGTTGGCCGAACAAATGGCTTCCATAAAAAGTAAATACAAGAACTACCGTTCTTACGCCGATGTCCAGATTGAAGAAATCCTTCAGAACAATATGGCCGGGAATCCCATCAAAAGAACAATGGAGCAATTGGAGAGCATATATGTTGAAAACCTGGGGGAAGGCAGGTTCAATCTAAAACCCTTGCCCATGGAGGCCCAATGGGCCCCGATTATGGGTACCACCATCACAGATATTGACTTGGATGGTAACTTGGATGTTATCCTAATTGGCAACTTTTACGAATACGAAGTAGGTTATGGACAAAACGATGCCTTTTTGGGACTTGTCTTAAAAGGGGATGGTGCAGGGAACTTCAAACCGAAGAATCATAAAAATACCGGTTTTATGGTCAATGGGAATGCCCGCGCTTTGGTCCGGGTACTCGGGAAAGAGGGGGAACTGTTGGTTTCCTCCATCAATAATGATAGCCTTAGGATACACCGCACCAATCAAGGTTTGGGAAATGTAACAATGGTCCCGCAAGATGCGCAATCGGGCATCATCACCTTGGAAAATGGAAAACAACGAAAAATGGAATTCTATTATGGCGAGGGGTATTTATCCCAATCCACCAGAAAGGTGCAATTGCCCAAGAATGCCAAGATTAAGTTTAACACAAAACAGAATTAAAGTCCATGCAGGACCAAAACAAATATTATCTGGGGATTGATATAGGAGGTAGCCATTTTGCCCTAGGTGTGGTGGATGCCTCACAAATGGGCTTGCTCGTGGAAACGGTGGAACGTTATCCTGTGGACAGTGATTTGCCCGCGCAGGATTTTTTGGACCATTTGCTTTCTGCCATAAGGGAATCCATTAAAAAGTTCCAAAAGCCAATTAATGGCATTGGCCTTTCCGTTCCCGGTCCATTTGACTATACCAATGGGGTTTCCCATATCCGTGGACTCAACAAATACGACGCATTGTTTGGGGTCAACTTGAAGCTCTTTCTTTGGGCTCATTTACAAGATACTTTGGCGTCCCCCGGGAACATTGCCTTTATCAACGATGCGGACAGTTTTGTCCTAGGGGAGGCCTATACCAACAATCTGGATAAAGGAAGGGTTTTTGGGGTGACCTTGGGCACGGGAATAGGTTCAGGCTTTGTCATTGATGGAAATGTGGTCACCGAACATGCCAACATACCCCATGACGGCAATATGTATAACCTTCCATTCAAAAACAAAAGAGTAGAGGATTGGATTTCCACCCAATGGTTTTTGGAGACTTTCACCAATACCACAGGAATCACTGTGGACAATGTGAAGGAAATTGCCGAACAAGCGGAAACCTTGGAAAAGGCCAAGGGAATCTTTGAACAATACGGACAGCATTTGGGTGAAGTGATGACTTCTCTTTCGGAAGAGTTCAAACCAGATGCCCTTGTTATTGGAGGAAGCATATCCAAGAGCTATCACCTTTTCAGCCAAGCTTTTGAAGCTTGTTTCCCGGTCCTCCCCAATATTCATATTACAAAAGGCACGGCCCATGCGGCCATTTTGGGTGCCGTCATACATTTAACCATTAAACAGAATAAATTGAGCACAAAAAGAAACACGGAGCAGTATGTGATGCCAATGCAGGCAGATGGGTCAAGAACAGGTGAAGGCTATATGGTGTACCCCTCTTTTGAGATTTCCATGGGGACTGTTTCCATGGGCGTGGAGAGCCTCGTGGATGAACTTCCCAAAACAGGATGTGTTCTCATAGACGGTTATATGGGCGCATACTGGAAAGAATTTATGGCACGATTGTCCAGTGAACTGCAAAAGAAAAATGTGAAGCATGTCAACTATGATATGGCCTCGGCATACAAGCAGGTTTCTGCCATAGAAGAGATGATTGCGCCTTATCTGGGAGGAGATGACCCAGTTTTTGGAAAGATCTTCCCCAAGGATTTAAAGGATTTTTTCGATGAGGAAAAATTGCAATCCCTCAAACCTGAGGAAGGTGTACTCAATATTATCTATGGGCCGGGAGCAGTCTTAAGTGGTTGGAAAGGGACCATTGTTTATATGGATATCCCAAAGAATGAGATACAATTTCGTTCCAGGGCAGGGCAAGTTGCCAATTTGGGCAATATCATGGTGGCAGATAAAAAGCATCAATACAAGCGTATGTACTTTATTGATTGGCCGGTCCTGAATAAGCATAAACACCAATTATTAAAGGATATGGATTATGTTGTGGACGGGCAGTTTGAAGGTGATGTATCATGGTGTTCGGGAGATACCTTGCGAAAAGCGCTTCAGGAAATGTCTGCCCATGCCTTTAGACCAAGACCTTGGTTCTCACCCGGGATTTGGGGAGGGGATTGGATGAAGGAAAAGTTTGATGGACTGGCGCAAAATGTGCCCAACTATGCATGGTCCTTTGAACTCATTGCACCTGAAAATGGGATTGTGATTTCAAACAACGGTGCCCGATTGGAGATTTCCTTTGATTTTTTGATGTTTCAGGATAATCAGGCCATTTTGGGCAAGGCAGCAGATATTTTTGGAACGGATTTTCCCATACGGTTCGATTATTTGGATACGGTGAATGGACAGAACCTATCCGTGCAGTGCCATCCCACTTTGGAATACATGCGGGAAAATTTTGGGGAAAACTTTACCCAGGATGAAACCTATTATATTTTGGATGCCGAGGCCGGTGCCCAGGTGTATCTTGGATTTAAGGAAGGGGTGCAAAAAGAGGAATTCCAAGAGGCCTTGGAGCAGAGCCATGCCCAAGTGAAGCCCATGCCAGTTGAAAAATATGTACAGACTTTCGATGCCAGAAAGCACGATCTTTTTCTTATCCCAAATGGAACCGTGCATTGTTCCGGCATCGGGAACCTAGTACTGGAAATCAGTAGTACACCTTACATCTTTACGTTTAAGATGTATGATTGGATGCGCATGGATTTGGATGGAAAGCCAAGGCCACTGAATATTGAGCGTGGTGTGGCCAACCTGAACATGGAGTGCCAAGGGGATAGGGTAGAAGTGGAGTATATTTCCAAACCGCAAGTGGTACAATCCGGTGACCATTGGAAGAAGGTAAAATTGCCAACCCATTCAAAGCATTTTTATGAAATCCATAGATTTGAGTTCACTGACAAAATGATCATTGATACAGAAGAACAATGTCATATCCTTAACTTGGTGGAGGGGACAAAGATACGGGTGGTGGCCCAAAACAGGAGTATGGATATCCATTATGCCGAAACCTTTGTGGTCCCCGCTGCGGTAGGGCGTTACACGATTGAGAATTTGGGCGAAGGAGAGGCAAAAGTGATCCAATCCAATGTAAAACCAGAATTCTGTAAAACCGGATTTTAATCATTGACTAAAGCATGGAAGCACAAAAAAACAACTACCTGTTCAAGATTACCGCCATTGGCGCATTGGGAGGTTTTTTATTTGGTTATGACACAGCTGTGATATCGGGTGCCATCGGTTTTATGGAAACCAAATTTTCACTGACCCCTTCACTAAAAGGTTGGGCTGTATCCAGTGCCATTTTGGGTTGCATTATAGGTGCCCTGACCGCTGGTTATGTGGCTGACCGGGTTGGTCGGAAAAAGGCCTTGATCCTAACAGCTCTGTTGTTTGCCATATCAGCCATAGGGTGTCTACTGGCACCAAGTTTCACCCTTTTGGTCATTGCGCGCATTATTGGAGGTGTAGGTGTTGGAGCGGCTTCCATGCTGTCTCCGTTATATATATCGGAAATTTCGCCGGCGGAAAAAAGAGGGTCCTTGGTCTCCCTATATCAATTGGGGATAGTCTTGGGAATCATCATTGTGTATTTCTGCAATTATTTGGTGGCGCAAGCAGGGGATGAAGCTTGGAACGTTACATATGGATGGCGCTATATGTTGGGGTCAGAGGCTTTGCCTGCCCTATTGTTTTTGGGTGCCCTGTTCTTGGTTCCGGAAAGCCCTCGCTGGTTGTCCAAGAACGGGAACAATGCGGAAGCCCTTCGCATTTTGGAAAAGCTGAATCCCAAGGAGAAAGCCATTGAAATCCATCAAGACATCCAGAAAGCCTTGCAACAGGAAAAAGGTAGATTATCCGAACTCTTTGAAAAAGGGTTCCGTACTGCAATCATTATTGGGGTGATTTTGGCTCTTTTTTCACAGATTACGGGTATCAACGCCATCATGTACTACGCCCCTGAAATATTGAAATCTGCAGGTTTTGGGGTGGATTCAGCCCTTATGCAGACCGTTCTGATAGGAGTGATCAATTCAATTTTCACCTTTGTGGCGATCAAATACATTGACAAGGCGGGACGGAAAAAACTATTGCTATGGGGAATTCTGGGAATGATTGTTTGCCTGTTGGTTATTGGGGGCTTATATCAGTTTGATGCCCTTGAAGGACCTTGGCTGTTGATTTTCATTTTGGGATTTGTGGCCTGTTTTGCATCTTCTTTAGGACCTATTCCTTGGGTGTTGATTGCAGAAATTTTTCCAACAAAAGTACGGGGTGTGGCCATGTCCATATGCATTATGGTCTTATGGGTAGGGGTTATGCTGATATCACAGTTCACTCCCGTATTATTGAGTGACCTTGGTCCTTCCTATACATTTTGGTTGTTCATGATAAACGCCATTTTCCTATGGGTATTCACGTATAGGATGATTCCGGAAACCAAGGGCAAGACCTTGGAAGAAATTGAAATGGGATGGAAAAAATAAATCGGTCATTATGAAAATGCGTTCAAAGATCTTATGGTTTATGGTGACGCTTCTGCCCATGTTGGTATGTGGTCAGATAGAGTTGCCCCCAATTTTTTCTTCCCATATGGTATTGCCAAGGAATAAGCAAATTCCTATTGAAGGGAAGGCAGAACCAAGGACTACATTGACCATTACCATTGGAAGCCAAAGCCATACGACAAAAGCGGATAAAAACGGAATCTGGAAAGTGAATCTGCAACCCATGACTGCCGGAGGACCTTTCGTCCTTCAAATTGAAGATGATCAAGGGAGGGAATTGATCTTGGACAACCTATTGGTCGGTGACCTATGGTTATGTGCAGGGCAATCCAACATGCAGTACACCCTGAATATGCTGCAGTATAAGGAAACCCCGAATGACAACTATGATTCCCCCAACCTTAGGTTGTGTTCGGTTTGGGTAGACCGGGATTATCTTCCCAGGAAAAATGTATCCAATGCCGTATGGCAGGAAGTGTCCAAGGAAGCTGCCCGGAACTTCAGTGCCGTCGGTTATTTTTTTGGGAAAGACCTCGTTGGGGAACAAGAAGTTCCCATAGGCCTTATCAGTAGCAATTTGGGAGCTACGGCCATTGAAACCTGGATGGGAATGGATGTCCTCAAGACATTTCCACAGTTTGATGAGGTTACGCAAAAGATTGGTAAAATCAACAAAAGCTTTAAAACCTTGGATACTGAATTGGCAAAATTCAGAAAGAAATGGGATGAGAAGTATTATTTAAAAGGGCCTGGTATTGAAGAGAAATGGTACGAGGAGGGGTATGATTATTCCAATTGGGAAGAATGTACCCTGCCTGCTTTCTGGGATGATTTTGGATACGCTTCGCATGACGGTAGCATGTGGTTCAAGCGAACCTTTGATTTGGATTCCATTCAATTGAAAAACGATGTCAGCATCGTTCTTAACCAAATTGATGATTACGATAGGGTATGGGTCAACGGGGTACAAATAGGGGAGTCTTTTGGGAAAAGTAATTTCAGGAATTATTCCGCACCAAAGGAAATTCTTCGTGAGAAAGGAAATGTACTCACGGTACGTGTCTTTGATGTCGGCGGGAAAGGAGGAATCTACACCAATGCTTTTTGGGGCAATTCCATTCTTAATGGGACTTGGCAATATAAAAAGGGGGTGAGTATAGACCATAATGGGTTTCCACAACCGGAAGTGGCCAATGGCAGTCCATTTTCGCATCCCATGCTCCTGTACAATGCCAGTATAGCCCCATTGCACAAACTACCCATAACCGGGGTGATCTGGTACCAAGGGGAATCCAATGAATCCAGGGCCGTGGAATATGGTTCACTATTGCAGGCCATGATCCAAGATTGGCGTAAGCAATGGAACAATCCCCAAATGCCTTTTCTAGTGGTTCAATTGGCAAACTATAGACAAGAAGATGCCGAACCCCGGAATAGTCAGTGGGCCGAATTACGGGAGTCCCAAATGAAGGCCACCACTCTGGATAATGTGGACATTGTGACCGCAATCGATATTGGGGATGCCAATGATATCCACCCTTACAATAAAAAAGAGGTGGGAAGGCGATTGGCCCTATTGGCAAAACATTATACCTATGGTAAAACCTTGGGAAAAGGGCCTGTTTATAAAAAAAGTATCCCATCGGATTCATCCATCACTATCGAGTTTGAGACCTATGGTAGCCTATTAAAGAGTACGGACAAACATGGTTATGTAAGAGGTTTTGCCATTGCTGGAGCAGATGGAAAGTTTTATTGGGCCAAAGCCAAGGTTTTGAATGATACCCAAGTAGAGGTGTATCACGAAGAGATCAAAAAACCAATGTATGTCAGGTATGCGTGGTCCGATAACCCAGGACCGCTGGATTTGGTAAATGGGAATGGTCTTCCAGCCTTTCCTTTTAGAACCGATGATTTTGAGTTGAGTACAGCAAAGAATACATACCACTACAATCCCCATGCATTTTAGCAAGGGTTGTTGATAGAATCAGTAAACAATAGGTCTTGATACCTAAAATGAAGATATATGAAATACATTAAGTCAATTTATTCCTTGAGTCAACAAGTAATGGGCATTGCAGCGATTGCATTGTTGTGCGCCTCCTGCATGGATAAAAAGGAAACAAAGGAGAACCAAGAGGAGAATAGAGCAGAAGTAAATGTTGGTATGGCGGAGAAATCAACAGCGTGGAGCCAACTCTTCATTAAAAATGAAGGGTGGTTTGGAGGAGATGGCATTTTTGGGATTCCAATGGATGGCAAGGAGTTTGTCCCAGCAACAGATAGCACGGTGACCCTTTTCACTTTTGGGGATACCATGATTGGCCACCATGACGGGGAAACCCTCTTGCCAGACGATTTTTTGATGATCAATAACTCGGTGGGAATCCTGAAAGGAAAAGAACCGGATTCGGAAAAAATTACGTTTCATTGGAAAGAAACAACAGAAGGTAAGGCCGAGGGACTTTTCAAACCCAATACGCCGAACGCAAGACCCCATGATTACTATTGGTTGGGGGATGGTTTTGTCAATACGGAAGGGGATGGCAATCTATATATTTTTGCATATCCTGTACGGGAAAAGGACACTACTGGAATTGGAGGGTTCACATTTGAGCAGGTTGGGGTGAACCTATTACAGATTCCGGAGGACAGTCAGCCCCCATATACAGATCATAGTCAATTGGAGACCCCATTTTTTGATTCGGAAACCCAAACCTCATTCGGCAGTGCCATTTACGTGAATACAGCGACGGCAGGAGCACCTAATCCTGATGGATATATCTATACCTATGCAGTATCCAACCAGGACGGGACAAAGGGACTATTGGTGGCTAGGGCCTTACCGAAGGATTTTGTCAATTTTGGACAATGGAGATTTTGGAATGGGTCCGATTGGGTAGCCAATATGGCAGATGCTGCATTGATTGCCCGGGATGTTTCCAATGAAATGAGTGTTTCCCCATTATCGGACGGAAGTATTATACTCACCTACCAGCGCTATACCATGGGGCCGGAAGTAGCCATACAAGTTGGGGAGTCCCTTGTAGGACCGTTTGGAGAACCTGAAATAGTGTATAAGACCACTGAAAATGACACGAACAAAACGTATTTCACCTATAACGCCAAGGCCTATCCGCATCTTTCCAAACCGGGAAGTCTTTTGGCTAGCTACAATGTAAATTCATTCGATTTTTGGGCGGATATTTTAAAAGACCCAAATCTTTATCGACCACGATTCCTTGAGATTCCTTTGGAATAGGGTCTCAACGCTTAATGTCTATACTATAGGTGAATTGATCGGCCCGGTAATACCCAATGTTATATTCAATAGGCCTGTTACCGGGATCGTAGACCACCCTTTTTCTTTGGAGAATGGCTGAGTTTACGGGTACCCCTAACTTTTCGGAAAGAGGTTTGTTGGCCAAAATGGCACTTATCTGTTCCCTTGAGAGAACTGGGACCGTATGGTATTCATGCTCCAAAATGTCGTAGAGATGACGTCCAAAATCCTCGTTTCCCGTGATGCCTATTCTGGGGTGGAAGTAACTTATGAAATACACGAAAGGGCCATTGTCCAATCCTCTGAGCCTTTCCAGTTTAAAGACTTCCTGGCCTTCCTTGATTTCCAGTTCCCCGGCAATTTCCATATCGGCCATAATCTTGGAGACCTTGATCTCATAATTTCTGAAATCAATCCCTTGGGCATGCATTTCCTGACTGAAACTTACCCAATTGGACAGTTTGGTCTCTACCTGTTTTTTGGCCACTTTGGTACCAACTCCTTTTTTCCTGATCAAAAGCTTTTCCTGCACCAATCTGTTGGTGGCCTGCCGGATGGTGTTCCGTGAAATACCCAGTCTTTTGGATAGATCTACCTCTTTGGGCAAAAATTTTCCATTTTGATATTCCGGGTCATTGATCATGTCTCGAAGTATCTCCTCAACCTGCAAGTGTAAAGGCACAGGGCTATCATGGTCTATGCTGAGGGACTTAAGGTCGTCCATGTTCTTTTGTTCAGACATGAAGCAAACTTATAAAATTTGTTCTAATAACTACCTATTCCGGGCAATCGGATTTTATTAGGGTTCTTTATAGACCAATCCGTTAAACTGAATTTACCCAATTTTTTGCCTAATTGGAAACTTGTATTGAGTTCCATAACAGAATTAAGTCCCAAGCGCATTAACGGGTAAGGATATTTTCAAGATATTTATGGAGGATTTTCCACATCAAAAAGAGTATGCAAAAACAGGAATTCGATATTATAAAATCCACAGGGGAGAAGACCAAGTTCTCCGTTTCAAAATTGGAAAACTCCCTAAAGGCCAGTGGGGCGGATGATGCTTTGGTGAAAAAAATCGTCAGTGTGGTCATGGACGAACTCTACCCAGGAATCTCCACCAAGGAAATCTATAACAGGGCGTTTGCCATGCTCAAAAAGGCTAAATCGGTTTGTGCTTCAAAATATAAATTGAAGAAGGCCATTTATGAACTGGGCCCCACGGGATTCCCTTTTGAACGGTTCATAAGCGGTATTTTATATTATTCGGGATACACCACCCAAGTGGGGCAAATGGTGCAAGGTACCTGTGTGTCCCATGAAATAGATGTGTTGGCTCATAAAGACGGAACCTTGAACATTATTGAATGCAAGTTTCATGGCGAGGATGGCCTAAAGTGCAATGTAAAGGTGCCGTTGTACATTGCTTCCAGATACCATGACGTTAAAGGACCGCTCGAGTCGGAAAAGGAAAAAGAGTATAATAATACCGCGGGATGGGTGGTCACCAACACCCGTTTCACCATGGATGCGCTCCAGTATGGAAAATGTGCGGGATTAAAACTATTGAGTTGGGACCATCCCTCCGGGAATGGATTGAAGGATAGGATCGATAGGCTGAGGTTGTATCCCATTACGGTCTCCACTTTACTATCGGCAAGGGAAAAACAGTTTTTGTTGAACAGGGATATTGTGTTGTGCCGTCAATTGTTGGAAGATAGTTTTTATTTGGACCATTTGGGGGTTTCCAATGGTAGAAAGAGTAGGATCATTAACGAAATGCAATCCCTGTGTCATACCCAGATTTAGTATATGGAAAAACTTAAAATTCATTTTTTGGGTGCTGCGGGTACCGTAACGGGATCCAAGTTTTATTTGGAAACCGATGAAATCAAGATACTGGTAGACTGTGGAATGTTCCAAGGGAACAAAGAACTTCGGATACAGAACTGGGAACCCTTGCCCATTGATGTTTCACAGATAGATATGGTCCTGTTGACACATGGGCATTTGGATCACTGCGGATATCTTCCCCTATTGGTAAAACAGGGATTTCAAGGAAGTATTTTGGGAACGGCACCCACTTTGGAGATTGCCAAGATCATTCTTGAAGACAGTGCCAAAATATTGGAAGAAGAAGCGGAAAGAGCCAATAAGGAAGGGTACAGTAAGCATGACCCGGCACTTCCGCTGTTTGACCAGAACGACGTGGTGGCCACCTTAAAACTCTTTAAAAGTATAGAAGAGGAGGAAGACATAGGGCTTTCACCCCATTGTTCGGTATGTTTCAGATATAATGGCCATATCATTGGTTCAACGTTTATTGAGATTGACCTTTTTGGCAAAAAGTTGGTGTTCTCTGGTGATGTGGGACGTTTAAAAGACGACCTACTTGATCCTCCCAAACGTCCACAATGGGCCGATTATATTTTTGTGGAAAGCACCTATGGCGATAGAGCGCATCCCGAAGAAGATTTGGAGGCTATTTTACAGGAACTCATCCAAAGGACCATTCAAAGAAGGGGTACCTTGATCATTCCATCTTTTGCGGTGGAGCGATTGCAATCCCTCATGTATTTGTTGTATAAGCTTTACAATAGGAACAAAATCCCCAACATTCCCATATTCGTGGACAGTCCCATGGGAATAAACGTACTGGAGGTCTTTGGTCGATTTCCCAAATGGCATAAGCTTGCCCCGGAAGAATACCGTAATATGTGCAATCATGTTACTTTGGTAAGCTCATATCGCGAAACATGGGAAACCATTGATGATCCCAGGCCCAAAATCGTCATTGCGGGCAGTGGCATGGTCACTGGGGGGAGGGTGCTTACCTATATCAAACAACTGGCAGATTTGGAATCCACCTCCATATTGTTGGTGGGATATCAAGCTGAAGGAACCCGGGGCAGGGATTTGCTGGAGGGCGCACAAGAATTGAAAATGTTTGGAAAGTATGTGCCGATCAGGGCCAATGTGCAGCATTTGGAAAGTTTATCGGCCCATGCGGACCAAAAGGAACTGTTACATTGGCTTGAAGGCGTGGACAATGTGCCGGAAAAAGTGTTCCTCATACATGGAGAAACCGAGGCCATGGCTGTTTTTAAGACCAAGATTGAAGAAGTGTTCGGATGGCACACCCACATTCCTGAACTCCATGAAACCGTTGAAATTTTACTTTGATTTCTTGGGTGAGGGCATCATAATTTGATTCCATAACTCAAATCACCCGCATCACCCAAACCGGGAACAATATACCCTTTGCTGGAAAGCTCATCATCTATGGCCGCTATCCATAACTGTGTATCCTGCGGGAATACTTTTTTTACCTTTTCAACACCTGGCTGGGACCCGATGACGGAAATGATATGGATTTTTTTGGGCGTACCATGGTCTTTTAAAACATTGAGTACATTTTCCAAAGTCTTCCCCGTGGCCAACATGGGGTCTGTCAGCACCAATACTTTATTCTCCAAGGAAGGTGCGGCAAAGTACTTGACCACCACTTCAAAATCATCCGAATCGTTGGGATGGTGGCGGTATGCGGAGATGAATGCATTTTCGGCAGCATCAAAGTAGTTCAAAATGCCATGATGTAAGGGCAAACCGGCCCTGAGTACGGAACAAAGGACCAATTGATCTGTACAGCTCTGGATTTTTTTTGAACCCAATGGGGTGATGACCTCTTTTTCCAGATAGGTTAGGGTCTTGCTCATCTCATAGCCCAAGACCTCCCCGATCCGTTCAATGTTCCTTCGGAACCGCATGGCGTCTTTCTGAATCCCCACGTCCCGTATTTCAGTAATAAAGGTATTTAGCACGGAAGGGGATGTATCAAAACGGTTGATGATCATATTGGACGTATCAGTAGGATTAAAGGTCTTTCGTAAAAATAACACATAATACTTCTAATTTTACATGATGTCGCTTATAGCACCTTCCTGATTTATATTGGGCCATAATGATACTATTAAGGATACTGCGCAAAGGATTAAAAGCGTAGAGAAGTAACACAAAGGTGATATAATGATAATCTGCGATTAACTGGGAAGGGGTAACCTGAACATTTACCCTGTAAATTGAACTTTTTTAAAATCCTGAGCGTGTCTGGCTTTTAACATATTGTATGTTTCTGTAAATCAAACAAGTAAATTAGACTTCATGATTTAGCACTCTCATTTATAAAAAAAATGGCCAACAATAAGTTATATTAGCGAAATTCTTGATTTTATTAGAGAAAAGCGGTTGAAGAGAAATTCTAGGATACGACTGTTTTGAAATATCACAAAAAAACATTGTAATTTTAGGATTTTATCCAAAGAATATCGTTAAAAATTTGAAAATTTACAGAAATTTTCGAGAATTGGCGGTGATGTACTTGATGATACGCTTAATATAGAAAAAAAGTGGATGCGTATGGAACGTGTTTGAAGGCATCCAAACACAACAGTTCGGGTAAGCGGCATTAAAAGTATTTCCCCCTATTTTTTCTATCGCCAGAAAATGAATAAAGATTTTTACAGCGCAGAGGACTTTCAGTTTTCCCAATTTAAAAAAGGGGACAACCGCGCTTTTGAGTTTTTTTTCAATAAGTACTTCAATGATATCGTAGGGTTCAGTCAAAAGTTTATTGGTGATCGTGACAAGGCCAAGAGTGTATCCCAAGATGCATTTATCAAATTATGGACCAACCGGGATAAGATCATTAAGATAGGAGGTATCCGCTCATTTTTGTTTACTTCGGCCAAAACCGATTGTTTGAACCTGCTTCGCCATAAAAAAGTCAAGAGAAGGTATGAATCCTTGAAACTCCAGGAAAAGGAAAGATTATTGGATATGGAAATTCTGGATTCTTTAAAGTTTGATTCCATGACCTTTTCCGAGCTTGAGGAATTGGTTGAAAAATCCATTGCCGAGATGCCTGAAAAATGCAGGCAGATTTTTATGAAGAAGCGCATGGAGAACAAGAAGAACAAGGAGATAGCTGAAGAAATGGACATCACCCTAAAAGCAGTGGAGGCCAATATGACCCGGGCGCTAAAATTTCTCAAATTAAGACTCGCCAGCTACATTCCCTACATCCTGATTTTAATTTTTTTAACGCTTTTTTAAAAAAAACTTAACTTTTATATAGGGTAGCAAGTCTTTGAGGTGTACCTACTACAAACACCAAAGACTTTCAATGGAATATCGCTTGATAACCAAATATCTGTCGGAAGCAGCTTCCGAAGCCGAGGTGGCAAAAATTTTCCAATGGATAGAAGCCTCTCCCAATAACAAGGAGGCTTTCATGGAAATAAAGAAAATATGGGCCTTGGGAACCAAGGGCGATGCAGATGTTGAAAAAGCTTGGTATGAAATACAAGAGCGTCTCAGCATCATGTCGCGCAGAAGAAAAAGGACCAATGTCCTTAAATACGCTGCCGTTTTCATTGGACTGGTTGCTGGAGCCTATGTTTGGTTGTTCCAAGAACCCGCGGAAAACCCAGGGTTGATCATTGAGGACAGTGCCGTGGTTCTTAGTACCGGTGACAATACCTCAGAGAAGCTCAACGTAAATTCCGAGCAGAACTTTGCAACCCAAGGCGGAAAGGTGTTTGCAACCCAGATAGGGAACAAAATTGTATATAAGGCCAACGAGTCCATGAAGGAGTTGGTGTACAATGAAATAAAAGTACCTCATGGAAAAACGTTCCAGTTGGTACTTTCAGATGGTTCCTTGGTGCATCTCAATTCGGGTACCTCCATGAAATTTCCGGTCAACTTTCTACCCGATCAAGAAAGAAAGGTATTCTTGGACGGAGAAGCTTATTTTGAGGTGGCCAGAGACGAGAAACGCCCCTTTTTGGTGGAAGCCAATGATATAGATGTCCAAGTTCTGGGAACACATTTTAATGTAAGCTCCTATAAAGGTACCGAACCTTTTGCGGTATTGGTGGAAGGAAGTGTTTCGGTGTCGGATAATCATCAGGAAGAAAACTCTAGGGCTCCCCAGGTCATTGTGCCCGGGCAAAAAGCATCGTTGACCTCCAACGGATTTGCTGTGGAGGAGGTAGATGTGAATGATTACTTGGAATGGAGACAGGGAAGATTGATTTTCAACAATGAGTCTTTCCAAGAAATTGTCTACAAAATTGAAAGAAGGTACAATGTTGAGATCAGTAACGCCTACACAGAACTGGATCCCATAAAGTTCAATGGTAAATTTGGAAACGAAACCATCATTGATCTATTGGATACGTTCAAGGAAAGTGCTGGATTTGACTACTATATTGAAGATAATAAAGTGATAATTAATCAACCCAACTAAAAACCACTTGCCAATGAATTAAAACAAACTGACTCAAAAAAAAGGGAACGCGGCCACGTTCCCCTAAACAAATGATTTTAACTGAAGGATTGTTAATCAATCAAAATCTCTCAAAATTATGAAAAACAACCATTGGTTTTCCTGTTTTTTGGAAAACATTTTAAACAAGAACCGAACATTGAAGGTTTCGATCTTATTATTTATATGTGTCTTGTTCAATCTCCATGCGAGTTCATATTCCCAGAACACAAAAGTGACGGTGAGTGTGAACAACGCCCCTATTGAAATGGTATTGGGCCAGATAGAGAACCAAAGTAAATTCAAATTCTTTTACAAAACAGGTGAAGTTGATGTGAACAAAAAGGTGACCATCAATGTGAAGAACATCGCTATCAAAGATTTGTTGCAAAAAATCTTTGTTGGGGACAATATCTCTTTTGTAACCGTAAAGAACCAGATTGTCTTGAAGAGCAACAGACCTACAAAGCCTGTTTTTTCTGGAAAAACCCCTATGGCCAATGCGGAGCAACCTGCTCCACAGATTTCCATTAGCGGAACCATAGTGGACAGTAACGGAGTTCCTATTCTTGGAGCCTCGGTCATAGAAAAAGGGACCACCAATGGTACCGCGGCCGACTTTGATGGGAACTATGTGCTACAGGTTTCCGGTCCTGACGCCGTTTTGGTATTCAGTTCATTGGGATTCTCTACCCAAGAGATTGCCATAGGAACCGCCACTACCTTAAATGTGACCTTGATGGAAGATGCACAGAGTCTTGATGAAGTGGTCATTGTGGGGTATGGTACCCAGCGTAAAAGTGACTTGACCGGTGCCATTTCATCTGTTTCATCGGATGATGTACAAGGACAGCCTGTTGCCAACATCAACGAAGCGGTTCAGGGAAGAATACCTGGTGTGGAGATTACTTCCAGTTCAGGTGAACCTGGGGCACCCCTACAGATCAGGGTTCGTGGTATGGGTACTTTTGGAAATACCGGTCCACTATATGTTGTGGATGGTATGCCGGTAAACGTTACCGATGTGAATTCCATAGACCCAAATTCAATTGAGTCCATGGACATCTTGAAAGATGCCTCTGCTTCTGCCATTTATGGTTCCAGAGCTGCCAACGGGGTGGTTTTGATCACTACCAAGGCAGGAAAAAGCGGTAAACCAAAAGTGACCATAGACAGTTACTATGGTATTCAGGAGTTTACGGATTTCATTCCTTTGTTGAACTCTAGGGAATATGCACAGTTGAACATTGATGCTTCTGCTGCGGCCGGAGCTACGGTGGAACCCGCATTTGCAAATCCTGAAAGCATCACAGTAGATACAGATTGGCAAAAGGCAGCCTATCAGGCGGCTCCTATCCAAAACTATAATGTATCCATATCAGGAGGTAGCGAAAACGCAAAGTACTCTGCTTCTGGTGGCTATTTTGACCAGGAAGGTATCATGGTGTTCAGTAACTTCAAAAGATATACTGCCCGTGTGAAGAGTGAATTCAAGATTGGAGAAAAGTTGACTATTGGAGAGTCCATTAACCTTAGTAGGGGATTAGGACTCAATATGGGTCAAGGAAACAACTTGGATTTTGCCTACTTATTGGGAGCTTCACCAACCATGCCTATTTTCAGGGAAGGAAACCTTGGAGGGTACGCCGGTCCAAATGCGGCTGAAACAGGAAGGAACAACCGTGAAAACATTGTGGGTAGAAGGAACTTCAGACGTACCTATACCACCATCAATAAGATTTTGGGAAGCTTGTATGCCGAATATCAGATCATTCCTAATTTGAAGTATCGTTTGAACTTGGGTATCAATGCTGGTTTCAATACCTCTAAATTGTATGTGCCCAAATTTGAGATGGAGAACAGGACCAACCTTGTTCAGCAATTGACTGAGAGCAAGAGAGAGTCTTACGAATATTTGGTCGAAAATATTTTGACCTACGACAAGCAATTTGAAGATTTCTCCCTTTCCCTTTTGGGTGGATATACAGAGCAGAATGCCTTCTATAGCAATATAGGTGGGTCCATTCGCGAATTCCCTAGCAATGAGCTACAGGTGATTGACGCAGGAACGGGAAGCTTCACCATTCAAGGAAACGAGTCTGAATGGGCTTTGAGATCATATTTGGGAAGGGCCAACATTACTGTTTTGGACAAGTACTTGTTCACAGCGACCTTCCGTCGTGACGGTTCTTCAAGATTTGGTAGCCAGAACAGATATGGTAATTTCCCATCCGTGGCTTTGGGATGGAACATTTCAAGGGAAAACTTCATGTCTGCCATACCAGCCATCAGCAACCTAAAGTTAAGGGGAAGCTGGGGTAAATTGGGTAACCAGGATACCAATGACAATTATGTGAACCAGACCACCATTGATACCACACCAAGGTATATTTTGGGAGCAGGTCAAGGCATAGCCGCCGCCGCCGCGGTTACCAGCTTGGGTAACCCTGCCTTGAAATGGGAATCCACAACACAGACCAACGTAGGTGTTGATTTAGGATTGTTGGATGGATCTATTTTCTTCACCGCAGATTACTGGGTTAAGGATACTGATGGCGTTTTATTGCGTACTCCGATTTCCGTGGCCACTGGTATTGAAAGATCCTTAGGCCCATACGAGAACTCTGCAGGGATCAAAAACTCCGGTTTCGAGTTCTTGTTGGGATACAGAAAAGATCGTAACGATTTCAACTATGAGGTATCGGTCAACTTATCCACGGTTAAGAATGAGGTGACCAGCTTGGGAGATGGAACAACATCCATCATCAACTTGGTGAACAATGCCTATAACTACGGAACCTTTACACGTACCACAGTTGGAGAGAGCATGTCCAGCTTCTATGGTTATGTTGCTGATGGAATCTTCCAGAACGATCAAGAGGTGGCCAGCCATGCCACACAGCCTGGTGCTGCACCTGGAGATGTTAGGTTCAAGGATTTGAACGGAGATGGGGCCATCACCGATGCAGATAGAAAGGTGATAGGAGATCCATTCCCTGACTTCAGCTATGGAATCAACGGAAGCATGTCCTACAAGAACTTTGATTTGAGCTTGAGCTTCCAAGGTGTTGCCGGAAAGGAACTTTACAATAGCCAGAGGGCCTATTTGGAAAGTATGGACGGTGAGCATGAGCAAATGGCCACTACATTGAACCGCTGGACCGGGGAAGGTTCCACAAATACGTTCCCAAGAGCGGTACGTGGAAATCCTAACGACAACACGCGTCCTTCAACACGTTTTCTTGAAAATGCTTCTTTCTTGAAATTGCGTAACATCCAAGTAGGGTATAGATTCCCAAAAACAATCTTGGATTCTGTTGGACTGACCAATGCCAGGGTTTATTTAAGTGCCCAAAATGTGTTCACCATTACCGATTACTCAGGATATAACCCTGATGTACTTGGTGGATCTGGTTGGGCGACCAACGATTTGAATCCTCTAGCAGTAGGGGTTGATACGGGAACTTATCCTTTGCCAAGAACCATACAATTGGGTGTGCAAATAGGATTGTAGGAAACCGAGGAAAATAAATCGAAAAAAATAGAGATCATGAAATATATATATAAAATACTTACTCTTAGCTGCTTGGTATTATCTCTAGGCAGTTGCGAAAAAGATTTTTTGGATAAAACTCCGCCAGATGCCATTCCAGTTGACGGGTTCTTTAACTCGGCCGAACGTGCGGAGCAAGGGGTAAATGCTATTTATGCAACCCTGCAGACCACTGAATTGTATTCTAACACCATGTCTAAATTGTACACTCCGCCAACAGGTGAGGTGGTGCTTACCAATACTGGTGGTTATGGATTCAATGATTTTACCTATTCCGCTGCCGATGGTATCCTAATGGACGTGTACGGAAAGCTGTATGAAGGCGTATTTAGGGCCAATACAGTAATCAAAGAAGTACCTTTGATGGAAGACATCGATGCAAGTCTTCAGAGTAGGTTGGTGGGAGAAGCCAAGTTCTTACGTGCATTTTATTACTGGCATTTGACCACCCTTTGGGGAGATGTGCCCCTGTTCACAGAACCTTTTGAGGTGCCTTCGGACGCTTTGGTGGCAAAATCAACCAGGGCTGCCATCTATGAGGTGATGATTCAGGATTTGATAGATGCGGAAGCAGTGCTTCCAGAAGTTTACGGAGCCTCGGATTTGGGTAGAGCCACCAAAGGAGCTGCACAGGCCCTTTTGGGAAAAGTCTATCTGTATGATGAGAACTATGAGCAGGCCGAAGCTTGGCTTGGTGAGGTAATCGATTCAGAGCTGTATGACTTGGTAGAGAACTTCGGAGATGTTATCAATATCAACAGTGAGAACAACGTGGAGTCCGTTTTTGAAATCCAGTTTGCCGAAGTGGGTGAAGGCGATGTTGGTACCTTAAGGGTATCTTACAACAACCCTCAGGTAAATGGAGGCTTTGGAAACAATTTGCCCACACAGACCATTGTAGATGCTTTTGAAGATGGTGACCCAAGACTTAACGAATCCATCTTTATTGATGGCGATGTTTTTGCCCCTGAACTAAGTACAGAGAGCTTGAACTTGGATACCTATCAATCCGTATGGTCCGCAACAGGATATAACCTTAAAAAAGGTTTGTTCCCCGTAATGTACGTGAACAACAGAGGGACCAACTTCCCGGCCATCAGATATGCAGATGTATTGTTGATGTATGCAGAGGCTGCCAATGAATTGGATATGAGGGATGTTGCCCGGGATGCGGTGAACGAAGTTCGTGACCGTGTGGGAATGACCTTGTTGGATGCAGGAACCACAGGGACCAAAGAAGCTTTGTTCGATGCCATTGTGCATGAAAGACAAGTGGAGTTGGCCTTTGAATACCATCGTTTCAATGATTTGAGAAGATGGGGATTGGCCCAAACTGTCTTGGGACCCAATGGTTATGCAGAACGAAACAGATATTACCCATTACCTCAGGAAGAGATAGATACCAATGAAAACCTTGTTCAAAGACAAGGATGGTAATTGGTTCGTTTTTAATGACAGAGGAAATTTAAAATAAGTGAACAGTGAAGAGTGCCACATGAACAAGTTTTGTGGCACTCGGACACTGTTGTTTTAGAAAACTTGGGAGGAAATGGACGATCATGGAATTGGAATAACCCAAAAACAATAACAGATGATTACAAGGAGAAAATTATTGAAAAACTTATCGGCTGTTCCGGTAGTAGGTGGATTGGTAGGTACCGGAATGGTATCGGCCTGTGAATTCAACAAGACCGACTCAGGAGCTGGAACAGAAGAAGCGACCAGGAACTTTTTTGAGGAACTGGGCGTGACACCGGTAATCAATGCGGGGGTTACCATGACCTTTCTATCGGGCTCGTTGATGCGTCCAGAGGTGATGGCAGCCATTAACTCCACCGCCCATGATTTTGCCAATATGTACCAACTACAGGACAAGGTAGGTGAAAAGATAGCCGAAATGCTCAACGTGGAAGCCGCTATGGTGACCTCGGGAGCAGCCTGTGCCATGGTATTGGGTACCGCTGCGACCATAACAGGTATGGATTTGAAGAAGAGAAGGCAATTGCCGGACCTTCCCGATCCACGTCCGGAAGTTATCATGCAGAAAAGCCATAGATATGTCTTCGATCAAGCAATTCCTACAGCAGGTGCCAAGATTGTAGAGGTGGATGGAGCGGAGGAAATGGAAGCTGCCATCAATGAGAACACCGTAATGGCCTTGTACTTCAATGCGGCAAGCGGACCAATTTTACACGAAGAGTTCGTAGCCATAGCCAAGCGTCATAATATACCCACGTTTATTGATGCCGCTGCTGATGTACCCCCAAAGGAAAACTTGTTCAAGTTTCAAAAAATAGGTTTCGACCTGATTACTTTCTCAGGAGGAAAAATGATCAGGGGACCTCAGAGTGCCGGACTTCTTTTTGGTAGAAAAGACCTTATTGAAGCGGCCAAATTCAACCATAGCCCCCATGAGGCCCCAATAGGTAGGCCAATGAAAGTCAACAAAGAGGAGATTTTTGGGATGTACGCAGCCCTTAAGGCCTATTTGGAACTGGATCATGAAAAGGAATGGCAAGATTGGTTGGACCGTATTGAACGTATCAAAACCAAGATAACCACCATTGAGACCGTAAGTGGGGAGACCCATGTAAGCCCTGGTCCTGCAAATGCCTTTCCAAGTATGTTGGTGAGCTGGGATCAAGAAAAGGTGAAGATGAGCCCAAAAGAGGTTAGTGATGCTTTAAAAGCGGAAAACCCAAGTATTGTAACCAATATTAGAAGAGGAAGAGATGGTGCCGAGGACAGATTGAGCGTTGGCGTTGTGCTTCTAAAGCCAGAACAGGTAGACTACGTGGCCGAACGTTTGGCCGACGTATTGAGTAAAGCCGTATAAGGCTTTAAGATATTTGGTCATTGTGAATCCAAATGCAATGGCCCCGCTACTCTTCAAGTGGCGTGTAAAATCGAGCAATCATTGGAATTGTTTGGTTAGTTTTTTAGATTGTATGGGGCGCAGGTGACAACCAGCGCCCCTTTTTTGTTTTAAATGCTTTATGCCATTTTATTCAAGAACCATGTAACCAAAGTATTCCGGTCTGTGAAAAGCGGGTCTTTTTGCCATAGTGGAACTCCAACAGGCAAAGGTCGAGTTTTCGGCATTGTTTCTCCAATCTTTCTCGGTATGGTCTTCTTGGGAAATGATCCGGTAAAAATTTAATCGGTACACGTTGTCAGGCGTATTTTCAGGGTATTGTAGCAACTTTAAGGGAAGTTTCATGTGACCACTCCATGTATTGGTACTTTGGTCCTTGGAAGCGCTGTGTTCCACGCCCATGGCGTTGGGATCCAAATGCTCCGAGCTGAATTTTCCGTCACCCTTGAAATTGTTGTGTATGGTGGCCAGAAACATGGCATTATTGGGGTTTAATTGAATTTCCACGTAGTCTTCCATGGGTTCTTTCCCTTTGCTTATAAAGAGCTCAAAGACCTCTTGAGTGAACATAGGGGTGTTGTCTTCCGTAAAATGGTTCTGGTCCATTCTGGGGTTATCCCTGCATTCAAATTTAATTTCCAGAAATTCGTCATCGTATTTCACCATTACCAAGGTTTCCTCTTCAATGGGTTCTCCTCCAACGCTGTGTTTAAAATGAAGGTCTCCCAATTCGGTAAAGGATTCCTTGTTTATGGTAAGTGTTGGTAGTTCTTCAGTTTTGTTCTCAGTCATGGTTTGGGTTGTTTCAGTGGGTACGGTACTTTTCTCCTCCTTTTTCTTTTGGTTACAGGATAGGTATAAAAGAGAGCAGAACAGTAGTGCAATGGGTTTTGCGTTTTTCATGGTTTAAAAGGATGTTATGCGGTTTTGATTAATTATTCGGTTAGAGGCTGGGAATGCAAATGTCCCTAGTCTTCCTGAGATTACTTTATGAAATCGGAAAGCAATGTTCAATAGTATATTTGGTGTTCAATTTGACTTTAGGCATTGTACATGAGAAAGAAAATGGTCTCGTATTTTTGGCCCAATTTTTTCTCAAGGATCTTGAAGGCGCGGGTCATGTGTGCCTCAATGGTCTTTATGGAAATTCCAAGATGATCCGCAATTTCAGTATGTGTGAGACCTTCTTTTTTGTTGAGTAGAAAGATATGTCTACACTTTGTGGGAAGATTGTTGATTTCCAGATTTACCAATCTAATGATTTCCTCAAGATTATCTTCTTCCTTTTCCACAACGATGTCGATGGCCTCCAGATATTTTTTCTCTAGATAAAGAACAGATTTGTTCTTCCGGTATTCATCAATGAATTCGTTATAAACGGATTTATATAAAAAGTTTTTGATCAAAAAATTTGGATTGAGCTTTTTTCGCTTTGTCCAAACTCTTACAAAGACATTTTGTACAATATCCTCTGCTTTTCCATGGTCGTTGGTAAGGGTATAGGCATAGGTACAAAGTCTTTGGTAATAGGTGTCCATCAAGTATTCATAAGCCTTTTCGTCACCCTTGATCAACCTTTTGGTCAAAAGGTAATTATTGTCGGTATAGTCCATTTAGAGGTTGATAATTTTCCATCTACTTTATCGTTTTCGCCCGAAAAATTATAAAAAAAATCATAAAAAAATACAGGGTCAAAAAACTTTCACACGTATTTAAGAATAATTGCAAGGCATGAATTCGACCCAAGGGCATAACTTAATCATCAAGTTCCTCAACAAGGAAGCCAATCGCAGGGAATTGGAGGAGTTGGATGACTGGTTGAGTGACCAAAACAATATCACAATCTTTAATAATTTAGTTAGAATCCACTACCTAACAACGAGTTGCATGGCAGATTACGACCTACATAAAGCCAAGGAATCCATAAAACAGAAAGTGAAGTCGAACAAAAGAAAGGGCAGACTTCATACATACACCAAAATTTCCATAGCCGCATCCATATTGCTTGCTATCGGATTGATTTTTGGTGGCCGTTATTTTAAGAAAGAGACTGTAAGTGTACCCAATAAAATTGTGATCGGTTCCGATAAGGCGGTGCTCACATTGGAAAATGGGGACCAAGTGGCGCTGGAGAAAGGCAAAAGCTTTCAAAAGGGTACCATGCGGAGCAATGGGGAGCAGATTGTTTATGGAACGCATGAGCGGGCAGATGAAGGGGATGATGTTTTGTACAATTACCTGACCATACCTAGGGGAGGTCAGTTTTATCTTCAATTGTCCGATGGTACAAAAGTTTGGTTGAACTCCGAGACCAAGTTAAAGTATCCCGTGACGTTTTACCAGGGGCAGACCCGCGAGGTAGAGCTTGTGTATGGAGAGGCCTATTTTGAGGTTACACCAAGTACCCAAAACAAGGGTTCAGACTTTAGTGTGGTGTCCAATGATCAGACGATAAGTGTTTTGGGTACCGAATTCAATGTAAGTGCTTACAAGGATGATGATGAGATCGTGACCACCTTGGTAGGAGGTAGGATTGCATTGGAAAAAGGAAATTCCAGAAAAACGCTTCGTCCCAATCAACAATCACGAATCCAGAAAAATATGGACCAAATAGAAGTCATTGATATGGATGCCTCCCAGGCCATCTCTTGGGTAAATGGGGTGTTCATCTTTGACGGGGAGTCCTTGGGCGAGATCATGAAAGTGCTCTCGCGGTGGTATGACATAGATGTGATATTCGAGTCGGCCCAACGCAAGGATTTCAATTTTACAGGAATATTGGAAAGGACCAAATCATTTGACGATATCTTGACATTGATTGGTGTGGCAAGCCAAGGCGAGGTCAAATTTGAAGTAAAAAACAAAACTGTACATATAAAATAGGACAGTATGTAAGGAAATGCTGATTGCATAAAAAAAGGAAAAGGCTAACACATTCCACCGTAATAGCCTTTGTCCTCAGCGGATTAATTAAAACTATGTCTAACTAAACCAATTGCTAATTTATGAAAATTAACTTGAATTTGGGCCGATCTAAAACAGGTTTTCGGCTCCTAAAGTTTCTGATGAAAACTTTTACCTTTTTATTTTGCACGCTGGCTTTTGCCTTGGGACCCAAAGAAGGGTTTTCCCAAGACGCCGACATTTTGATCGCCAAGGATCGAATGCTCAGTGCAAAACAGGTTTTCAAACTTATGAACAAACAGGCCGACTATAAATTTATTTATAGGAACGACTTGTTGGAAGATGCTCCGGAAGTTCCAGTAAAACAAGGTGTTGTGAAAGCAAAACATCTTCTGGACATGTTGCTTACCCCTATAGATTTCACATATGAATTCACCACAAACAACACCATTGTGGTTCGGAAGAGGGAGAAATCAGAAGTTAAGGTCGAGGAATCAAAAGTGGAAACGGTAGAACGCTTGCAGCAACAAGTGAGCGGTACTATTTTGGACCAACAGGGAATTCCATTGGCCGGCGCGAATATTATTGAAAAAGGAACGACCAATGGTACCCAGACCGATTTTGATGGGAATTATGCCATCTCTGTGGATGACAATGCCGTTTTGGTCATTAGCTATATTGGCTTTCAAACCCAAGAGATTCCTGTCAATGGTCAATCAACCATCGATATTACCTTGGTGGAGGATGCCAATCAGCTTAGCGAAGTAATCGTGACCGCCCTGGGTATCCAGAAAACCAGAAAGTCTTTGACTTATGCGGCCCAGGATATCGATTCTGATGAATTGAACCGGGTAAAACAGACCAACCCTATGAACAGCTTGTCTGGTAAGGTGGCCGGTGTGGCCATTACCAGAAGTTCGTCTGGGGTAGGGGGTTCGGTTAAGGTTACCTTGCGTGGTAACAACTCTTTTGGCAACAACCAGCCTTTGTATGTAGTGGATGGTGTGCCCTTGAGTAACCCAACAGCGTCTCAGCCTACGAGCACCTTTGGTGGTGGTAGGGATGGTGGAGACGCCCTTTCCCTGATCAACCCGGACGATATTGAGTCCTTGACCGTATTGAAAGGTGCTTCCGCATCGGCACTTTATGGAAATGCCGGTCTTAACGGGGTAATATTGATCACTACCAAGAAAGGCCGGGATGGTACCTTTAAAGTGGATTTTTCATCCAACATTACGGTGGATAGGGCTGCTTACATGATTGATTTCAGTGATGCAGCACAGCAGAATGTTGATGATTTTCTGGAAACAGGTGTAAACAACATCAATTCCGTGTCCTTGTCCGGTGGAACAGAAAAGGCGCAGACGTATTTCTCGTATAGTAACAGCTTTGCTTCGGGGATTCTTCCAGATAACACGCTAAAGCAGCATACCATTAACTTAAGGGAAACCGCCAAGTTTTTTGATGATGTGTTGACCATGAATGCCAGTATTATGGCATCTACCCAACAAATACGCAATAGGGCTGTTTCAGGATTTTATTTCAATCCTTTGGTAGGGACTTATGTGTTTCCAACTGCCGATGGACGCCTATCGGATTATGCCGATTTTGAGGAGTACAACCCAGACAGGAACATTCAGGTGCAGCGTTGGGTAAGGCCGTTGTCCGATATTGAACAAAACCCGTATTGGATTGTCTACAGGAACCCAAGAGAAGATACGAACAGAAAGTTGTTGGCTTCCTTGAACTTGAATTTTAAGGTAAATGATTGGTTGTCTATCCAGACCAGGGGAACCTATGATCAATCCTTGTTGGATTTTGAGCGCAAGGCTTATGCTTCCACACAGGCTACATTGGCCCATGAGAACGGTAGCTACACCTTTAATAAGCAAGATATCCGTCAGTTGTATGGTGATGTTATCGCCAATATCAATTACGATATCACCGAAACCCTTTCCTTTACCGCCAACGTTGGGGGTAGCGTAAAGCGAAATACCACTGAAATCCTTAATGCGGATTCTGGTTCACAGGGAGGACTTCAATTTGCGAATGTATTTACCCTTCAGAACTTTAATGCCAATTCGCAGGTAGCACTATCGCAAACGTCATTGAACAGACAGATAAACTCTGTTTTTGCGAGCACCACTTTCGGGTATGATGAAAAGATCTTTATCGATCTTACTGCCAGAAATGACTGGTCATCCACCTTGCCACCGGAGAACAATTCGTTTTTCTATCCGTCTGTAGGTCTTACAGGTGTGTTGAGCGAGATGTTTGATTTTGGCGAGAAGATTTCTTTTGCCAAAGTAAGGGGTTCCTATGCCGAGGTGGGGAATGATTTCTCCCCTAACCAGATCAATCCCAACAGGACCATTCTGTTTGGTAATGGCATCAGTCCTACCGATCCTATCAGACCTTTCCCTGGAACCACACCTAAGCCAGAAAAGCAGAAGTCTTTTGAATTGGGTACAGAGTGGAGATTTTTCAATAATCGTTTGGGCTTTGATGTGGGGTACTACAACACCAAGACCGTTAACCAGTATTTCCCCTTCCCAACTTCCGTAGCGGTTATTGGGGCGCCCAATGCAGGCTTGAATTCAGGAGAGATCGTCAACAGGGGTATTGAGGCCACGGTTTTTGCCACGCCTATCCAAAGTGAGGATTTCCGTTGGAAGACCACATTGAACTTTGCACGAAACAAGAACGTAGTGGAAAGTATCTATGACGGTACGGTTGCCGATGGACTTATTGAGCCTACGTACTTTACCCTTTCCGGAGCTGGAAACAATTCCTTTGCTTCCTATTTGGTAGAAGGAGGTTCCTTTGGGGACATCTATGGCCGAGTGGTGAAAAGGGACGAGCAGGGTAGACCTGTTGTAGTTGATGGTGGTTTGGTGGAAAATGACCAAAACTCCGACAATGTTATCGAAGGTTTGGAAAAAGTGGGTAACGCCAACCCAGACTTTACTTTGGGGTGGAACAACTCCTTCAGCTATAAAAACTTCAGTGTTGACTTTTTGATTGATGGGAAGTTTGGTGGTGAGACCATGAGTATGACCCAAGCTGCTGTGGAAGGCTTGAGCAACAACACTGCGCGTGAGACAGCCAATGGAGCCATCGAAGTAGTTGATATCAATGGTAATCCAGAAACTTGGACGGCACAACAATACTACGGTGCGGCAGGTGGAAGGAATGGTTTTACAGGTGAATACGTCTACAGTGCCACCAATGTACGGTTGGCCGAATTGGCGTTGGGCTACACCTTTGATTTGGGAGAAGAATCTTTCTTCAGCAATGTGAGCGCTTCCTTGGTGGGAAGCAATCTGTTCTTCTTCTACAAAGATGCCCCACATGACCCCAATGTCAGTTTAAGTACAGGCAATGCACTTCAGGGAGTGGATGTTCTAGGTCTTCCCTCCACAAGGAGCACAGGTCTAAACGTAAAACTAACTTTTTAAAAAAAACTCATGAAAAATATATATAGATTGGGCGTTTTGGCAGCTACTTTAGGGTTTTTGGCTACGTCCTGTACTGAGAATTTTGAAGAACTCAATAAAAACCCAAGGGAAATCACCCAAGAGCAACTCGAAGGGGATTTTCAACATGTGGGATCCAAATATAAGCCCGTGTTTGAAAGTATCTATATTTTCAATCCCGGGTGGCAATACCAGCTTCAGCAAAACTTGAATGCCGATGCCTACGCAGGATATTTGACCCCTCCAAACCCTTTTCAGAATGGGTCCAATAACACGACCTATAACTTGGTGAGTGGTTGGAACAATACCATCTGGTCCGTTCCTTATTCCAATGTCATGAACAATGTCAAGGACATTGAGGGTCTTACCCAAGGGGAATATCCAACCCTTTATGCGGTATCCTTGATTTTGAAGGTAGAGGCCATGCATAGGGTTTCGGATGTTTTTGGTCCTATTGTGTATACCAATTTCGGCGATTTGGACAATGCTGGGGTATATGACTCACAAGAGGAGGCTTATGACGCATTTTTTGCCGATTTGGATACCGCCGTGGATAATCTTATGGCGGATATCGATAGCCCAAGATTTTCGGCGTTCGACCTCGCTTACGGAGGGGACTATTCAAAGTGGGTGAGATTTGCCAATTCCTTGCGGTTGAGGCTCGCTATCAGAATTTCCAAAGTAGCCCCTGAAAAGGCCAAGTTGCAAGGTGAAAAAGCCTTGAGTCATCCGCTGGGTGTAATGGCCGGCAATGACGATGGATTCTTTGTGACCAGCACCAACAGCCATCCATTGGCCCAGATTGATAATTCTTGGGGGGATACCCGTATGAACGCATCCATGGAGTCTATTATGGGTGGATATAACGATCCTCGTATCAATGCCTATTTTTCTGAAGTGAACCCAGGGGATTCGGAAACCGAGCCCATTGTTCCCGGAACACTTAAAGGAATCAGGAATGGATTGCCTTTGTTGGATGGATATGCGGATGCATCGGCCCAAAAGGCCGACTATGTAAGATTTGCGGTAATCAATGACGATTTGACCCAGTACACGGCGCAACTAATGACGGCTGCTGAGGTAGCTTTCCTAAAAGCTGAAGCTGCTTTGAGGGGATGGAGTGGTGCTGGTGATGCCCAGGCCAACTATGAGATGGGAATTGCCCTTTCCTTTGAACAGAGAGGTGTTGGCAGCGCTGATGATTATATATCGGACAACGTTTCCGTGCCTGCAGATTATGTGGACCCAGTGTACCCGTCCAACAATATCAATGCCCTTACCGATGCAACCATTGCTTGGGATGGTGCTGATGACAATGAAACCAAATTGGAAAAGATCATCACCCAAAAATGGATAGCGGTATTCCCTGATGGACAAGAGGCGTGGAGCGAGTTCCGTCGTACCGGATACCCCAAAATTTTCCCGGTAGTGAGCAATCAAAGCCCAGGAACCATAGATACGGATATTCAAATCCGAAGAATCCCATTTGTGGATAGTGAACTTTCTACCAATGCCGAAGGCGTTGCCGGAGCCGTTTCCAAATTGGGCGGTCCCGACAATGGAGGCACTAGACTTTGGTGGGATACTGGCGCCCCTAATTTTTAGAGTTTACATGTTTAAGTTGAGTTAAGTTTGAAGCCGCGGGTGGGAAAGCCAGTTTTCTCGCCCGCTTTTTTGTTTTATATCTTGAATAATGGAATTCGAAGACAAATGGATTCATAAGATATTAAGAGCTTTCAAAGAGGATTCTTTTTTTGAAGGCTTTCTTTTGAAAAAATAACAATTGTTTGCAATTTAAATCCAAGGAAATCGAAAATTTAATAGCTTGCAGGATTATATATATGAAGATTTTTTATTAAAAATCACAAAAAAATATAGGGTTATTAAAGTTTCGTGCGTACTTATAATATGGGTGTAATAAACTTGGGAAATTTTTCAAAAGGATATAAGGCCTACGGAAACTAATATGCGACTCAATTCAATAGACATTCTGAGGGCGTTGACCATGGTTTTTATGATATGGGTAAACGACTTTTGGACATTGGATAATGTTCCAAAATGGCTTTTGCATGCCAAGGCAAGTGAAGACTATTTGGGCTTTTCAGATATTATTTTTCCCTTGTTTCTTTTTATAGTGGGGCTTAGTATTCCTTTTGCGATCAATAATCGCTTAAAGAAAGGGGACACGCGCGCATCCATTGCAAAGCATATTTTGATAAGGTCTTTCTCCTTACTCTTCATAGGAGTCTTCATGGTGAACTATGAAACGGCATTTAGTGAAGGCATGATAATTGGAAAATATCTTTGGTGCATGTTGATGGCCTTTGCTGTATTTTTGGTATGGACCCATTACAAAAGAAGCCCAATTCCTAAAAAATGGCATCTTCCACTTCAGATTTTTGGGGTACTGATATTCTTGTTTTTGGCCTTGATTTATAAAGGAGGTGCAGACGGAGAGCATTGGATGCGGCCACAATGGTGGGGTATTTTGGGATTGATTGGGTGGGCCTATTTGGCTAATGCCCTTATCTTTTTGTATGCAAGGGGAAATTTTGCTATAATGATTGCGGTTTGGATACTTTTCAATGTGCTTTCAGTGTTGGCGCAAACCGATTTTTCCTTGGAGTTGAATGGAGGGTTGAGATATTTTTCAACTGTTGTTGGTGGTACCATACCCGGGCTGACTTCTGCAGGAATTTTGGCTTCACTGATTTTTGAAAAATATGTCAAAACCAGTTTAAAACAGGTATATCTGATTCTCACAGTGTTGGGAATTATATGTCTTGTTTATGCATTGGGTACCCGGCCAATATGGGGAATCTCCAAGTTAAGGGCAACACCTTCATGGTTGGCAGTGTGCTCTGCCATGGGTTTTATCCTTTTTGCGGTTCTGCACTATATCGCAGATAAGAAGAAAATAACAAAATGGGCCAAGATCATTGCTCCGGCAGGAACGGCAACATTGACGTGCTATATGTTACCGTACATTATTTATCCATTACGGACATTTGTTGGCTTTACATTGCCAGATGTTCTGAATACTGGGGTAATCGGACTTTTGGGCTCCATGGTATTTGCACTGCTTGTGGTGGCGATTACGGGATGGTTGGAGAAAAAAGGAATTAAACTCAAGCTATAAAGATAGAATCATGGGAAGAAAAACAATAGTGCTGATTTTGCTGCTTGCCACGACTTTTGGTTTTGGGCAATCCCCATTTGCAGTGAGAGGTTTTTGTATAGCGGCCCCATCCAAGGATAAAGTAAACGATTTTGTAAAGTTCATTGAAAACGAACTGGCTCCCGGTGGAATCAACACCCTTGTGCTGAGGGTGGATTACAATTACGCCTATGAGTCCAGGCCGGAGCTTAGGGATGAGAATCCCTTGAGTAAGGAAGATGTCAAGAAATTGCTGGCGGTTAGTAGAAAACACAACATCAATTTGATTCCACAGGTAAATCTTTTGGGACATCAATCCTGGCATAGTGATTTGAGCAAACTTTTGGAGGCCTACCCAGATTTTGACGAGACCCCAAAGGTAAAGCTTCCGGAAAAATATGAGTGGCCCAATGCGGATAGGCTGTATTGCAAAAGCTATTGCCCGTTGCATCCCAAAGTACATGATGTTGTTTTTGATATAGTGGATGAGATTATGGAGGTTTTTGAAGCCAACGCTTTTCATGCCGGTATGGATGAAGTGTTTTATCTGGCGCATCCAGATTGTCCTCGATGTCAAGGAAAAGACCCTGCCATGCTTTTTGCAGGGGAAGTGAACAAAATAAGCGATCATTTACAGAGTAGTGGCAAGGAACTATGGATTTGGGGCGATCGTCTTATCGATGGTACCGATTCTGGAATAGGAATGTGGGAGGGAAGCTATAACAATACGGCGAGTGCAGTGGGGATGATTTCAAAATCTGTGGTCATTTGCGTTGGCATTACGAGAAGGCCATTCCCACACCTGCCTATTTTGCCATGAACGGATTGCAGGTGATTGCCTGTCCATGGCGTAGGCCCAATGTGGCCGAAGAGCAAGTGGAAATGATGAACTCCTTCAAACAAAATTCAACCCCTGAAATGGCTGGGAAATATTTGGGGGTAATGCATACAGTGTGGTCGTCCGCAGATTCTTTTATGGAGAATTATTACAGTGAAAAGCCGGATGAGGCCAGTGCAGGAGTGGTAAACACCCTAAAAGCAATGATTGCCGCAACACAAAAGATAAAAAACTAAACTTAAGTAAACTAAAACCAAACAATAGAGTAATACCCTTGACTAAAATGAGTAAATTTTTGAACCAAACTAGCCAACCAAACTTTAAATACGCTAACAAAAGGCGTGTTTTTGCGTATCCCTTACTTTGTGCGATCGCCGCAATTTTTCTTGTACAATGCGCCCCAAAGGACAGTGGATTGCCCCCCGGAGACCCGGACAATGCTGGTCTTTTTGTTCCGGATGGATTTGAGGTGGTGTCCGTTGTGGACAGCTTGAAAGGAAGGGCTAGGCACCTTACCGTAAATACCAATGGCGATATTTACGTAAAGTTAAGATTCCCAAATGATGAAGGAGGAAATGCTGCGCTTCGGGATACCGATAATGACGGTAAGGCCGATATCATTGAAACATTCGATGATTACATAGACCGCAGTAGTTACGGAACCGAAATGCGTATCCACAATGGATATCTATATTTCAGTTCGGTAACAAGGATTTATCGCCAAAAATTAACGGACCAGTTGGTACCCGATACTGAACTTGAATTGATCCTGACAGATAGGCAACCCCCAAGACAACATGATACCAAGCCAATCGCTTTTGATAAAGAAGGAAATTTGTACACGGTGTATGGAGCTCCTTCTGATGTATGTCAAGTGGACGATAGATCACCATTGTCCCCGGGAATGTTCCCTTGCCCCATACTGGAAGATAGAGCTGGGGTTTGGAAGTTTGATGCCAATAAGTTGAACCAGTTTCAGGAAGATGGAGAAAAATTCGCTACGGGTCTACGAAGCGTTGTGGGAATGGATTGGAACGATCAAGACAATAACCTATATGCCGTGGTGCACGGAAGGGATTACATGCACCCCACATGGCCAAATAAGTTTACGGCTTGGGAAGGTTCTGTATTGCCTTCGGAAGTATTTGTGAGACTTAAGGATGGAGACGATGCGGGATGGCCATACCATTACTATGACCAAATCAAAGGAGATTATTTCCTTAATCCCGAGTATGGCGGTGATGGCGAAAAACAAGGAGAGGATGTGGACAAATTGACCGACCCTGTTGTTGGTTTTCTTGGGCACTTTGCACCAAACGATATCATGTTCTATGAGGGAGATCAATTTCCAGAGCGATATAAGAATGGTGCCTTTATAGCCTTCCATGGTTCTACCAGTAGTGCCCCATACCCCCAAACAGGTTATTTTGTTGGATTTGTTCCTATGGAGAACGGAATTCCAACAGGACCTTGGGAAGTATTTGCTGATGGCTTTGCCGAACAGGAAATCATCAAGAACACCAGTGATGCAATGTACCGTCCTATGGGACTGGCCGTTGGACCCGACGGTTCTTTGTATGTATCGGATTCCGAAAAAGGTAAGATTTGGAGAATCATGTACAAAGGGGATAAGGAGGAATTCGGTGAAGCTGAATTGGCTGGGATGGAAGAGCGCAAAAGAACGGCTTCCAACATTAAAACTCCGGTTGAGTTCGAAGACTTGGTGGTTAAGCCGAATGATGGCGAAGATAAGTATAGTGATGAAAATGTAGGCGAAGGAGGAAAGCTTTTCAATACCTATTGTTCCGTATGTCACCAACGAAATGGTTTGGGTAACGATCGTTTTCCACCTTTGGATGATGCAGAGTGGATTTTAGGAGACAAGACGCGTTTGATCAATGTGGTGCTTCAAGGCCTTCGTGGGGAAATATTTGTACACGAAAAGTCCTATAACAACGTAATGCCCAAGTTGGATAGACTTACAGATGAAGAGATTGCGGGTATATTGACCTATGTGCGTGGAAACTTTGGAAACAAAGGTTCAAAAATAACCCCAGAAGAGGTGGCTAAGGTGAGAAAGGCCAACGAAACACCGTAGGGATAACCAATTAAACCACTTTTTTTATGAAATCTGTATATCGTATAACAATGGCTATTAAGAATATGGGCGTTTGCAATCCCTTCCGTAACTTTAGGCTGATGACGGTATGTTTGGTGTTGCTATCCACAGCATGTAAGCAAAAATCAAACGGTCAGTCAGTATCCGAAGCACAGGAAAATAGCACTAAAGAAGAATCCACATTGTATCAGAGCAGCGTCTTTACAGAACCATCAGGTTTTACCGGAGGAATAGAAGGGCCTGCTGTTGACGCAAATGGCATCCTTTATGTGGTAAATTTTGAAAAGCAGGGTACCATTGGTCAAGTGGATGCTGCGGGGAATGCCTCGCTGTTTGTGACCCTTCCCGAAGGGAGTATTGGTAACGGAATCCGGTTTAACAGTGCCGGGGACATGTTCATTGCGGATTATACCATGCACAATGTGTTAAAAGTGGATATGGACACCAAGGAAATTAGTGTTTATGCCCACAATGACGAATTGAACCAACCGAATGATATCGCCATTATGGACAATGATATCATCTTTGCCAGCGACCCTGATTGGGCCAATTCAAAAGGACAGATTTGGAGAGTGGAAGAGGGGACCTTTACCTTGCTCGAAGGTGATATGGGAACCACCAACGGTATTGAAGTGAGCCCGGACAACAAAACACTTTATGTGAACGAATCCGTACAGCGAAACATATGGGCCTATGATCTTTCTCCGGAAGGGGAAATCAGCAACAAACGTTTGCTGACCAAATTTGAAGATTTTGGGATGGACGGTATGCGCACCGATGCGGATGGAAATTTATATGTGACCCGCCACGGAAAAGGTACCGTTGCCAAGATATCCACAACAACAGGGGAAATCCTTGAGGAGATTCCATTGACAGGTAAAAAAGCTTCCAATATTGCATTTGGCGGTGTAGAGGGAACCCAGGCATTCATTACCCTTCAGGATAATGGAAATGTGGAGACCTTCACTGTGGAGAGTCCAGGAAGGGCATTCCAAATGATCAAAGAAAGAAAAGAATAACATAATCTCATAATACAATGAAAATACATAAATTAAAGTACGCACTTATTGCTTTGGCAGTTTTGTTCTGTTCAAAGGCCGTTCAGGCACAGGAATATGATTTGGTGATCAAGAACGGAACGCTTATCGATGCCAAAAATGGCATAAACAAGAAAATGGATGTGGCCATTTCAGAAGGAAAAATCGCTGAGGTTTCCAGTAACATATCGGCCAAGAAGGGTAAAAAAGTTATCGATGCCCAAGACAAATTGGTCACTCCGGGACTTATTGACCTTCACGGACACGTTTTCTTCGGAACCGAAGAGAATTCAATGTACAGTGGAGGTTCCCACAGTGTGGCCCCTGATAACTTTACATTTAGAAGCGGTGTAACCACCGTTGTGGATGCCGGTAGCGCAGGATGGCGAAATTTTCAGGTTTTCAAGAAAAATGTCATTGATGAATCCAAGACCAGGGTATTGGCATTTTTGAACATTGTGGGCTCCGGTATGAAAGGTGGTGTGATCGAGCAGAACGTCAACGATATGGATCCAAAAATGACTGCCTTGACCGTTGGTAGATACAAGGAATTGGTAGGGGTGAAGTTGGCCCACTATTCAGGATTCGAATGGACCCCAACCGAAAGAGCTGTTGAAGCAGGAACCATGGCCGATGTACCGGTAATGATCGATTTTGGAGGAAGTAGACCTATGTTGTCCATAGAGACCCTGTTCATGGAAAAGTTGAGACCCGGGGATATCTTTACACATGCCTACGCCTCATTGGGTAGCAGGGAGCGAGTGGTTGATGACCAAGGAAAGGTGAAGCCTTTTGTTTTTGAAGCCCAAAAAAGAGGAATCGTTTTTGATGTAGGCCATGGTGGCGGAAGCTTTGCTTTTTCACAGGCAGTTCCTTCCATGCAGCAAGGTTTCAAGCCCAATTCCATCAGTACTGACCTGCACATTGGTAGTATGAATGGTGGTATGAAGGATATGACGAACATTATGTCCAAGTTTTTGAACATGGATATGCCGGTAGCGGAAATAATTGCCGTTTCCACATGGAACCCTGCCCAGTACATCAAGAGGACCGATTTGGGACATTTGAGTGTTGGTGCCATTGCCGATGTGGCTATTCTTAGCATTGAAAAAGGAGAATTTGGATTTGTGGACACAAAGAATGAAAAGATGATGGGAGATCAAAAGTTTCAGTGTGAGGTGACCCTAAAGGACGGCAGGGTAGTGTATGACCTTAACGGATTGTCCAGTAAAGAATGGGACAAATAAAAATGACCAAACTAAAACAAACTAATACGTAAAGACATGAGCATGAAACGAAGGGAAATAATCAAGCAATTAGGCGTTGTTCCTGTAGCGGGAAGCCTAATGGCCAGCCAATCAATGCTTGGCGGTACATTGGGAAGTGTTACAGGTCCATTGATGACCAAGTCATCCAAAGGCCCCAGCATTTATGAATCCTTGGGAATAGATACCATTATAAACTGTAGAGGTACCTTTACCATATTGGGAGGCTCTACGGAACGTCCAGAGGTGATAGAGGCCATAGAGGCCGCATCTGGGTACTTTGTACAATACGATGAGTTGGCCGAAGGTATTGGCCGTCGTTTGGCTGAAATTACCAAGGCAGATTGGGGAATGGTCTCTGCAGGATGTGCTGCAGGGATGAAACACGTTACTGCCGCCTGTGTAACCGGTGGTAACCCAGAAAAACTGATCAGGATACCCCATATTGATGATTTTGAAAAGAACGAGGTTATTATCCCAAGAAGTTCACGAAACTACTACGATCACGCTATCCGAAATATTGGGGTAAAAGTGATTACCGTGAATTCGGCAGAGGAAATGCGGGAGGCCATCAACCCAAGAACGGCCATGATCTATATCATGACAGGGGATGACAATGAAACAGGAAAACCACTTTCGTTGGAAGTGATCAGTGAAATTGCCAAGCCAAAGAACATTCCAATCTTGGCCGATGCGGCTGCGGAAGATTTGAGCATTCCTTGTGTTCACTTGGAGCGAGGAGCCACAGTGGTTGCCTATAGTGGTGGAAAAGCAATTTGCGGACCACAGTGTGCTGGATTGCTATTAGGAGATAAGGACTTGCTTATGGCAGCATGGCAGGCCAGTTCTCCACACCATGGACCAGGAAGGGACAACAAAGTAGGTAAAGAAGAGATGTTGGGGATGTTGGCCGCTGTTGAGGCTTGGACGACCAGAGATCACGATAAAGAATGGCAGACTTGGTTGGGTTGGATGGACGAGATTTCTTCCAAATTGACCAAAATTGATGGAATTACTCCTGAAGTGACCTTGCCCAAAGGCTTGAACAATAGGACCCCTAGATTGATTTTAAAATGGGATCCGGACAAACTTAACATCACTGGAGAGGAAGTGGCCGAGATCGTGGCCCGAACCAAACCAAGGATCGCCATTGGAGGTGGGAGCAGGGGTGACAGTAGTGCCATCACTATTACCCCTAGCCAAATGCGTCCAGGAAATGCAAAAGTGGTCGCGGATAGATTGTATGAGATACTTTCACAAGAGAGAGAGCCAATTTCAGATGAAATGGTATCTCCAAGCGAAGATATCTCAGGCCATTGGGAAGCCGATGTAAAATACTTTACCAGTAACAGTACCCATAAGTTTTTCTTGGAGCAGGATGGTAACTGGATATCAGGTACGCACACCAGTGAAAATGGCAGTCAGGATATGATTGGTATGATCGAGGGCGATGAAGTGGTACTCCGAAGCAGTTTTAGGATTCCAGGAAATGGTATCAGTTTTTGGTTCACGGGTAAGATTTCCAATGGAGAGCTGAGCGGTTCCGTATTTCTTGGGGAATATTTAACAGCCAAGTTCGCTGCCAAAAAGGTATCTTACAGGCAAAATCGTAAAAAATTGAATGTACCGGGAGGCCCGCCGTTGGCTACCTAGTCTTTAAAATAATGTATATAATAGAAAAATAAACAAACCTTAAATCATTTTTAAACATTGTAATATGGAAAATCAAACATCAAGAAGATCATCATTCAAGCGAATTGGAGTAGGATTGGCAGCTCTATTTGGAGTTGGGGCAACAGCCGCTGCAAAAGCCATGACCGGAGGAGAAAAAGCTAAAAAAGAAATAGTTGGTGATATTGTGACCGACCAAGATGTTCCTTTGTTCTCTGGAGCTGTAAAACATGGAAACACTTTGTATATTGCAGGTAAAGGGGCACACGTTGAACCTTTCGAAATAAAAGCGCATACCAAAATTGTTTTGGACAACATCCAAAAGGAGTTGGAAAAGAACGGTTCCTCCATGGATAAAGTGCTAAAGGTGAATGTATATTTGGCAGACCTTAACGATTATCACGCCATGAACGAGGTGTACCGTGGTCGATTTGGAAACAATCCTCCTGTAAGAACTACTGTGGCTACGTACGGTGGTGTACCTGGAGATTCCTTGGTGGAGATTGACTGTATAGCTGCTTTGGACTAAACAAATAGTACAAACGATTAACTTAAATATGATGAAACATATGTTCAAACTGAACATTGCCATAGTATTTTTATTTTTTATCTCAATAGGTCTGAAGGGTCAGACAATCCCAAAAGAAGAATTGGTTTTCTTGACTTCGGAGTGGAAAGGCGAACGTTTTCCTGACGGGCGTCCACGCATTCCGGATGATATTGTGGAGAGAGCCAAAAAAATTGGGATAGACGATGCTTGGACCGTTCTCAATAACGAAGGGTATACCAACCAGTTCGAAGGGAATTGGAAAATGATCCATGACGATGTTGCCGTCGTAGGTCGTGCGCTAACGGCCATGTACATGCCAAGCCGACCCGATGTTGAAACCAACATCAAGGCACGTGGACATGCCGAGGGCAGAAAAGGGAATACCAATTCCTGGCCCATCGATATGCTTACCCAGGGAGATGTCTATGTTGCGGATGGCTTCGGTAAAATTGATGCCGGTACACTTATGGGTGCTACTTTGGCCACTTCAATTTTTAGCAAATCTGGCAATGGTGTGGTCTTCAACGGAAGTGCAAGGGATTTGGAAACGGTCAAGGAATTGCAAGGTTTCAATGCTTTTGTACGGGATTTCCATCCTTCTTTTTTGGAGGAAATGGTGACCATGGGACTCAATGTGCCCATCCGTATGGGTGCTGCCATAGTACTTCCCGGTGATTTGGTGATTGCCAAACAGGAAGGTGTCCTTTTTGTACCGGCCCATTTGGCCGAACAAGTTGTGGCCACGGCAGAGTTTGTGGCCCTAAAGGATGTGTTCGGTTTTGAGATGATAAAAACCAAAAAATACACCACAGGTGAGATTGATAGCCAATGGACCGATAAAATCAAAAGTGATTTTATCACATGGCTAAAAGGAAAGCCTGAACTTGGTAAAATGACCAGGGAAGAACTGGACAAGGTCTTGAGTAAAAGGACCTGGTAGAGAAGATAAAAGACTAATAAACATTTATGACTGTAAAAAATAGTACGGCCATTGCCCTTTCGGCAATGGCCCTGTTGCTATCCCTAGCTTCCTGCGGGGATGCCCAACAGAAACAGGAAGAGACAACAACAGTGGTTGAATCCGCAGCCCCTGCGCCTAAAGTATCGGACGTGGAAGCTGTGGTTTTGGAATTTAACAAGGCATTGGAAAATCCAACCCGTGAGGTGCTGGAAAAGCTTTGTTCGGATAAAATGACCTATGGCCACTCCAGTGGATTGGTACAGGACAAAGAGACCTTTATTGATGATGTGCTCAATGGCCCTTTTGATTTTCAATCAGTGACAGGACCAGAGCAGACCATAACCCTATCGGGCAATACCGCAGTGGTGCGTAACATCTTTTTGGCCAGTGCCACCAAAGATGGTGAACCCTTGGAAATCAAGATAGGGAACATGCAGATCTATGAACTCTCCGAAAGTGGGGAATGGCAATTATTGGCCAGACAAGCCTTTAAATTATAGGCAAGCGTTCCTTAAGGGAACAACAACTGTACATAAGAATAACCAAAACAAACTTGACTTTTGAAAAAATTAAATAAACACTCAATTTCCTTGGGGATTTCCCTGCTTTTGCTGGTTATTGCCATAGGCATGGCCGCAACGGGTAACTTACCTAGTGCAGGTCTCGTGATCATTGGCATATTTGTTTTTTGTGCCTATGGTTTCAGTGGGTACGAATCTTTGAATGGCAATGTGTTCACGGCCTTGATATTTGCCGGGGTGACATTGGCTTTGTATTATCCCCAGTATTTCACCTATATAGGTGACTTCAAGCTAACAGGATTGATCATCCCTTTGATCCAGATAATCATGTTTGGTATGGGAACCTCCATGAGCGTCAACGATTTTGTGGGAATCATTAAAACTCCAAAAGGGGTTTTGGTAGGGGTAACCGCCCAATTGGCCATTATGCCGGTTATGGGTTTCCTATTGGCTACCATTAGCGATTTTCCGCCTGAGATTGCCGCTGGTATTGTATTGATTGGTTGTTCGCCCAGTGGGGTGGCATCCAATGTCATGGCCTATTTGGCCAAAGCAAATTTGGCGCTTTCCATTACCATTACGTCCATAGCTACGCTTTTGGCCCCATTTGTCACTCCTTTGTTGATGAAACTATTGGCAGGGGAATTCATCGAAATAGATGTGTTGGGTATGATGTGGAGCATTGTTAAAATGATCATCTTGCCCATTGGGGCTGGTTTGTTGTTCAACAAACTAAGAGGCGATGGAGCCAAATGGTTGGATAAGGCCATGCCCATAATTTCCATGTTGGGTATAGGATTGATCATTGTGGTGATCACTGCTGCCGGAAGGGACAGTCTATTGGATATAGGTGGTGTGTTGATGCTATTGGTATTGGTGCATAACCTTTTTGGATATACCTTGGGCTATTGGTTCGCACGACTTGTGGGCATGTCCGAGAGGGATTCCAGAACCATATCCATAGAAGTGGGAATGCAGAATGGCGGACTGGCTTCGGGTATTGCAAACTCCTTGGGCAAAATTGCCACCATGGGACTCGCACCTGCCGTATTTGGTCCGTTAATGAACATCACGGGATCTATATTGGCCTCGTACTGGCACAAAAGACTTCCGGAAGGTGAAGAAGTTGAGGAAGATAAAGAGTAAGAAATCAGATTAAATTAAACAATAACAAACAAATAATACGATTAGTAGAAGGAATGAAAAGAGTTGTGACATTTGGTGAAATTATGCTGCGATTGGCCCCTGAAGGGTTTTTAAGGTTTTCGCAAGCAAGTAGTTTTGATGTGGTGTATGGTGGAGGAGAGTCCAATGTGGCCGTTTCCTTGGCCAATTATGGGGTGCCCGTGGATTTTGTGACACGGCTTCCCAAAAACGATATAGGGGAATGTGCCCTTATGGAGATGCGAAAAAGAGGCGTTGGCACCGAGCATATTGTGTTTGGTGGAGACCGTCTTGGGATTTACTTCTTGGAAACCGGAGCGGTGAGCAGGGGAAGTAAAGTGGTCTATGACCGTGCCCATTCGGCCATGGCCGAGATCACCAAAGGCATGGTGGATTGGGATGCTGTTTTTGAAGGAGCCGAATGGTTTCACTGGACAGGTATTACCCCCGCTATTTCCCAAGGAGCTGCCGATGCTTGTATTGAAGCCGTTAAAGCCGCAAAAAAATTGGGACTAACGGTTTCCACAGACCTTAACTACAGAGCAAAACTTTGGAAGTACTGTGACGATGCCAAACGTGAGGAAATCATGTCCGAACTGACCTCATACTGCGACATTGTATTGGGTAATGAGGAAGATGCCGAGAAGCACTTTGGAATCAAACCAGAAGGATTGGACATCACTACCCAGGGCGAACATGTAAAGGCCGAAGCCTTTTTGTCGGTTTGTAAGCAAATGATGGAGCGTTTCCCCAATGCCAAAAAAGTAATCACTACCCTAAGGGGATCAATATCTGCCTCGCACAACACGTGGGCAGGGGTTTTGTATGACGGAAAGACCATGTACAAGTCCAGTGAGTACCAGATTACCCATATTGTGGACCGCGTAGGGGGTGGGGATTCATTTATGGGAGGCCTTATTTATGGACTCCTTAAGTATCCCGAAGATGATCAGAACGCATTGGACTTTGCGGTAGCGGCTTCTTGCCTTAAACATACCATCAAGGGAGATGCGAACTTGGTAACCGTGGATGAAGTGGAGAAACTCATGGGAGGAGATGCTTCCGGACGAGTTGCCCGATAACAAGTATTATTTAGAATAGAAGAAGATATATATGGCAAGGTACAGTAGATTGGAAGTAGCACAGGTCATGCAGGAAACGGGTATGGTTCCGTTGTTCTATCACCCAGATGTGGAACTAGGGAAAAAAGTGCTCAAAGCCTGTTATGATGGAGGCGCACGTTTATTGGAATTCACGGCCCGTGGCGATTTTGCTTACGAGGTCTTTTCAGAACTCAACAAGTACGCTTTGGCCGAACTCCCGGGCATGATCATGGGAGTGGGGTCCATTACGGATGCGGCTGCAGCTTCACTTTTTATACAGATGGGGGCAAACTTTATTGTGACCCCATCGTTGCGAGAGGACATTGCAGTAACCTGTAACCGTAGAAAAATAATGTATTCACCAGGCTGTGGAAGTCTAACGGAGATCAACCGGGCTGAAGAGCTTGGTGTGGAAATCATTAAACTGTTCCCGGGATCAACCTATGGCCCCGGTTTCGTGAAGGCCATAAAGGGACCACAACCTTGGACCAGCATTATGCCTACCGGAGGGGTAAGTACGGAAACCGACAACCTGAAAGCTTGGTTTGCTTCTGGGGTCACTTGCGTGGGCATGGGATCTCAGCTGATAAGCAAACAAATTTTGGCGAACCAAGATTATGCCGGACTGGAAGCATTGGTCAGTGATACCTTAAAGAACATCAAGGAAATCCGGAGCGGACTCTGAATTTAGGGATAAGCTTACTATAAGTCTGTAAGGCCAATAGCAAAGAATTTTGTTATTGGCTTTCTTTTTGAATAACATTTAGCGTTTGAAAACATTGGGAACCCTGGGTAATCAACCGTAGTATTCAGGGGCAGGAATATACCCAAGAAAATCCTATATTGAACAGAAATTAATCTATACATACAATGATGAAAACAGATTTAAAATCAGCCAAAGGTATTCTATTTGCATTTTTAGGGTTGTTTTTAGCGGTAGTCGTAAATGCCCAAGAAAACTTTGGAGGATTGGCCCTGTATACGGTCAGGGATAATATGGGAGATGATGCCAAAGCAACCTTGGAGAAAGTGGAAGAGGCAGGCTATGCCTACGTGGAGGCCGCTGGTTACAGCGATGGAAAGTACTACGGAATGGCTCCCGAGGATTTTAAGGCGTATTTGAATGGTCTGGGACTACAGCCGGTAAGTACCCATCAAGCATCGGCTACCTTGGATAATATTGACACGGAACTGGCAGCTGCCAAAAAAGCTGGATTTGAGTATTTTGTCATTCCAGTGCCTCCAATGGGACTTTTTACCTATAACTCGGAAACCAAGAGTATGGGAATGAAAGGTCCTATATCCGATTTGGCAGAAATACTTACCCAAATGGGGAAAAAGTGCGAGGCCGTTGGTTTAAAGTTATTGTACCACAACCACGATTTTGAATACAAAGTAAATGAAGAGGGTATTGTGCCCATTGACTATCTTTTGGAGCATACAGACCCAAAATATGTAAACTTTCAAATGGACCTGTATTGGGTAACCAAGGCTGGTGCCGATCCCCTTGCGTATTTTGAAAAGTATCCAGGGCGATTTAAGGCGTGGCATGTCAAGGATATGGATGAAGAGGGAAAGTTTGCCCCCGTGGGTGAAGGTACCATCGATTTTAAACGGATTTTGGCTCAAAAAGAAGCTTCAGGGATGGTAAAATATTTTGTGGAGCAGGATAGGACTTGGGACCAAAAACCCATGGAAGTGATAAAGATAAGCCATGAAGGACTGAAAGAAATAGGCTTTCATTAGAGAATTGGCAGAAATGGGGGTAAAGGACATAAGAAATCAAAAAAATATTTTTTACAACCGAAGACATTAGTATCTTTGCACCCGCAAACTTAGGTCGCGTAGCTCAGCTGGATAGAGCATCTGCCTTCTAAGCAGACGGTCGAAGGTTCGAATCCTTCCGCGATCACCAGTATTCATAGGGCCTCCAAGGAATTGGAGGCTTTTTTCTTTTCAAAAACGCACACTTTACGCACACAAGCCTTAATTTTAACAATTTTTAACATATTTAAGTGATTTTTGGCCGATTTTCTATTGAATTCAACCTAGTGTTAATCCTGAGGACATTGCAAGGCTATTATTTCCAAAGAAAACGGTCCAAATGGAATGGACGGGACACAATTCTTGAAAATCCCTATTTTTGGTTGAAGGCATTTTTATGGAAAGGCATTGTCTATATTGCAACGAACCCATACAGGGACGCTCGGACAAAAAGTTCTGTGATGACAACTGCCGCAGTAGCTTTAACTACAACAAAAATGCAGGACATTCCCAATTGGTCCGCAAGATTGTGGGCATTTTGAAAAAAAACCGACAGATTATCAAGGAACTCAATTGGCGGAGTTCCGGGACCACCAAAGTAAAACGGGAGGAGCTTTTGATAAAGGGATTTGACTTCACTTATTATACCAATATATACCGAACCCGCGCCGGTGATGAATATGTTTTCTGTTTTGAGATGGGCTATCTCAAATTAGATGATGATACCATCTTACTGGTCCTCAAAGACAACCATCCGCTACAGGTAAACGAAACCTAGCGATAGGGAAGGCCCGGGAACAGATTTAAATCGGCAAAGCTGCAATGCGAAGTTTCGGAGACCATCAGAAAATCCATCAGATCTAAACCCAAGTGTTGGGAGGTGACCCGAAGCTGTTCATAAAACTCGATATCCTTGATAGTGGGCATGGCAGCCCTTTGGTTTACTTTCCTGATAAAAACCAACTTAGAGGCACTATGGTCCTGGATGGTATCGAGCAAGTCTCGTAGATTCGGGATATTGGGTCCATTGACATAGGCGACAAGCTCTATAAGACCAAGGAACCGTCGGTTGGAATTGGCCAAGAGGAACCAGGATGTGCTATCGCTCCGCCCATCGTTGTATTCCCTGAAGAGGCGTACACAATCTTCACTTCCGTTCAGGACAAACAGGGAATAATCTTCCTGTACCGGGAGTCCTTTGCGACGGTGCAGTTCAAAGGCAGCCTTGAGAGTCATGGCCTTTGCAGGACCTATTCCGTTGAAATGGTAGAGCTCATGGGCAGGTACCTGGGACAATCGTTCCAAATCCCCATTATAACGGTCTAGGATACGCTGGGCAAGCCCGACCGCAGATTCCCTTGGTGTACCAGATCCTATAAAAATGGCAAGCAGTTCCGCATTAGTCAGGGCATCAGCCCCGAAGAGCAGCATTTTTTCACGGGGCCGCTCGGTAAAGCCCCATTCCTTGATGGTAAATTTTTTTTGTGGCATGGTGTAGATGTTTTAGATAGGCTATTTTCCCATGAGCCAAATTGGGCAAAACACCATGGGAAGTAGGAAAATATTCGTATATATCCGATTTTCACCGATTAGGAGAACTTTAAAGCAACCCATTCGAGACCTACACATCTTAGGGAAAAAGTCCCATGGAACCCATACGTTTTCAAAAGCTGTTCATTGTATCCCTTCTGCTCATAGCTGCATGTAATTCCGACGACAATTCCATTCCCGCTTTGCAGGAAAACATCTTTGTGGCCCAAAAGGATGAAAATCATTGGGAGGGAAGCACTGAACTACAGTTGACGGAGAACGATACGCTCGTATTCTTGGGCATTGGAAAAGGGCTCGACAATGGTGTGTTGATGGTAAAGACTAAATTTAAAGGAGTTGGGGCCTATACAGTGGAAAAGGAAAAGGCGCTTTATTATGATACCCTCGGCGGGGATGCAATCGTGGCACAATACACTCTACAAGAACCGGAAAAAGCCATTTTTGTGTTGGAGTCCCATAACGAATCCAACGGAACGGTGACCGGTAACTTTTCGCTCAAACTGTTTCCAAAGGCCCAGGGAGGAAAAAGCATCGAATATTTTCTGAAGATCACCGAAGGCAGGTTTCGAGGAACCCTTAAGGAATTTCCCTAATTGCCCTGCATCCTGCTTGGCAGACCGAACATAAAGAACAAAATCCCCTGTAGTTTTTCTCCCACCTTTTTGCGGATCTGGGCATAAGCACGGGTCATCTGGCTCTCCACCGTCTTGACCGAAAGGTTGAGATGTTCCGCGATCTCATTGTTGGTCAGTCCCTCCTTTTTGCTCAGCAAGAAGATTTCCCTGCACTTAGGGCTCAGGTCCTCGATTTCCCGTCGGACATGCTGGATCAAACGGTCCAGACTCGTTTCATCATCCTCCACAAGGGTGCTTATAGCGGTCATATACTCCTTTTCCAGGTTCAGGATGAACTTACGGTGCTTGTACTGGTCCAAGAACTCATTGTACACCGAGCGGTAGAGTAGGCTTCGGACGCTGGAATCAGTGCGAAGTCGATCCCGTTTTTTCCAAATACGGAGCATCACGTTCTGGACCATATCAGCGGCCAGATCATGGTCCTTGCACAGGCTATGGGCATAGAGACACAGTTTATGATGGTACCGATCCATCAAAAAAGCATAGGCAGCTTCCTCACCTTGCTGTAAATCGTACACCAAAATCGCCTCATTCCCATAATCTTTGTCGGATGTCCCTTGCATATACCTGGTTTTTGGGCTTTGGTTAGGTAAATATGAAAAAAAATTTTTAAAACCGTTAGGGGAGTTGGATTTGAGGTTCTTAGTAGCTTTAGTAAAATACATGTTCCATGACCTCCCAAATACGGCAAATCATCGTAAAATACCTAAACCAAGCAGCCTCATTCCAAGAACTGGACGAGTTGACACATTGGATCAAAGCACCGGGCCATACCGAGGAGTTCCAATCCTTTGTACGTACCCACTATGCCATTGACCATATCATGAAAGATTTTGACACCGAGCAGGAGAAAACAAAACTCCTAATCAACATCCGAGAAGCCGAACGGCAGAATAAGGTCAGAAGACTATGGACAAACGCAACGGCCGTGGCCGCTTCTATCCTAGTCATCGTGTCCCTTGGACTGTACATAGGTCAGAAAGCCAAAGCGCCAATTTACACACCACCTGTTATCGTGGACAATACAATACGGCCCGGTACGGACAAGGCCACCCTGACCCTGGAGGATGGCAGTACCGTAATCCTCGAAAAGGGCACGAATTACCAATCCGCAAATGCAAGAAGTAATGGGGAAGAAATCGTCTATGGTTCCAACCCAGCACCAAAAACAAAAAATGACGGACCAGCGACCAATACGTTGACCGTTCCAAGGGGAGGCCAATTCTTTCTGACCCTAGCGGATGGGACCAAGGTATGGCTCAATTCGGAATCCCAATTGAAATATCCCGTGGCCTTTAAAAATGGAGAACCAAGGGTCATTGAACTGGTCTACGGGGAAGGCTATTTTGACGTGTCGCCAAGTTCGGAAAACGAAGGTTCACAGTTTCAAGTTCACAACAAGTATCAAACCGTACAGGTACTGGGTACGGAGTTCAACATCAAGGCCTATACCGGCGAGACCCATATCTACACCACCTTGGTCGAAGGAAAGGTGGCCCTGTCCTATGATAGAAATACACCTGCCTCGCCGGCAGGCAGGCAAAACTTGTTGCCCGACCAACAGTTACAATACAATGTCCAAGACAAGACCATATCACTTAGCAAGGTAAACGTATCGGATGTAATTTCTTGGAAAGAAGGCGTGTTCAGTTTTGACTACACCCCGCTCGAAGATATCATGAAGGTATTGGAACGATGGTACGATATGCAAGTCGTCTTTGAAAACGACACTTTGCGAAAGGAACGCTTTATCGGCTCCATCAATAAAAAATATACCATCGAGGAAGTTTTATCCGCCCTGATGGAAACTAATATCATCCAGACCTACGAGATCCACCAAAACACGATTGTCTTAAAATGAAAAGTAAATAGTGACAACCCATAACCAAAAACTATAAACGAAAAACCAATAACAACTAAAACCAAAAGTATGAAACCAAAAACCTAGCACCGTAAGAAATAATTGCCTATACGGCAAGTGGAAAAAGGAGGAATATAGCCGGCACCTGGACAGTTCAGACTATACCCCCCTAACGTCATTATCAGTTAAATAACTAACAAGTAACACTCAAATTTATGGAAATTAATAAAAGAGATCCCCGCTATCATAAAATAGATGGGATATTAAAATGCATTATGCGGACATTAGTACTCTTATTTTGTGTAGCTACATTTGGCCTGACCCCCAAGGAAAGCATGTCCCAACGCATCATGATCGATGCCGACAAGACCGTATCAGTAGAGGAAGTCTTTCGGATCATTAAGTCGCAGACCAAGGAGTACATGTTCATCTACCATGAAGGACTATTGAAGGACCTTCCCAAAGTCGAATTGAAAAAAGGCAGCATACGCATGGACAAGCTCATCAACAAAAGCCTGTCCAAGGCCAACCTGAACGTTGTCGTGACCAAGAACAACACCATCTTGATCAAGGAACGGAAAAAGAGCGAACAACAACAGGTCAGCGGAACCGTCACCGACCTAGCGGGAACCCCCATACCCGGGGTTACTGTAATGGTAAAGGGAACAACTCTGGGCACGGCAACGGATTTCGACGGCAACTATCAAATTACTATTCCCAGCCCCGATCATGTATTGGTCTTTACCAGTGTTGGTTATGCCACCCAAGAAATAACCGTTGGAAACCAAACCATTGTCAACGTACAACTCAAGGAAGGTGTGCAAGAACTTGATGAGGTGGTTTTAAATGCAGGATACTACTCCGTGACCGAAAAGGAACGTACGGGAAGTATCGAGAAGGTGTCCAGTATGGAGATTGAAAAACAGCCCATTTCCAATCCTTTGGCTGCTTTGCAGGGAAGAATGCCCGGGGTCGAGGTCGTACAGACCTCTGGTATTGCAGGATCCGGTTTTTCCATTCAGATACGCGGAAGGAACAGTGTGCGGGATTTGGGCAATGAGCCCTTGTACATTGTTGATGGTGTCCCCTACGATTCCTCTTCCATAGGGGAGGAAGCGGCATCCGGAATTCTATTGGGACGGGGATTTAGTCCCTTGAACACGCTCAACCCCATGGATATAGAAAGTATCGAAGTCCTAAAGGATGCGGATGCGACCGCTATTTATGGGTCTCGGGGTGCCAATGGGGTGGTATTGATCACCACAAAGAAAACAGGGTTTAGCGGAACCCGGGTGAGCATCGGTCTGGAAAGTGGACTTGGGCGGGCCTCCCGTACCATGGATGTCTTGGATGCGGCCGAATATCGGTTGATGCGGACGGAAGCCTATGCCAATGATGGTATTGATCCCTTGCCATTTAATGCCTACGATATCAATGGGACATGGGACCCGGACAGGCGAACTAATTGGCAGCGGGAACTGTTCGGGAACACCTCCTATGTCAATAACCTGCAAGCCTCGATCACTGGAGGGGAAGGGCGTACCCGTTTTATGCTCAGTGGGAATTATCATGGTCAGACCAGTGTTTTTAAAGGGGATTACCGGAACGAGAAGATATCTGGGCTTGGGAAGGTAAGCTTTACCTCCAAGGACGATAGGCTTTCCCTGCAATGGTCCAATAATTTTACGTGGAACAATAATGACCTGCCCGCGAATGATATTACATTTTTGGCCATTAGCCTTGCGCCCAATGCACCTGAGCTATATAATTCTGATGGCAGCTTGAATTGGGAAAACTCCACTTGGAACAATCCCCTTTCTCGGCAACAGGGAACATTTCGCTACAATGCGACGACCATGGTCAGCAATGCATCATTGGATTATACCTTATGGGATGGGTTCAAGGCAAGGGTTAATCTTGGATATACGGAAAGCCATTTGAAGGAAATCCGCACCAACCCCTCCACCATCTTTGACCCGGCCTTTGGTATTGGCAGTGAGTCTTCTTCCGCGATTCACAATACCGGGAAGAGGACCTCATGGATCGTGGAGCCCCAATTGGAATATGGGCTTTCATTGGGAAATACCAGTGTTACGGTCTTGACCGGACTTTCCTTTCAAGATCGTAGAACAGCACGTTTGTCACAGTTGGCCCTTGGTTTCTCCAACAACAGTTTTATAGAGAACATATCGGCGGCCACTACCACCATTGGTTTGGCGGATGTAAACCAACAGTATCGGTATCAGGCTGTTTTTGGTCGGGTCAATGTGAACCACAAGGGAAAGTATGTGCTCAACCTCACGGGAAGAAGGGACGGCTCCAGTCGTTTTGGCCCTGAAAATCGATTTTCAAATTTTGGGGCTATTGGTGCCGCGTGGGTCTTTTCAGAGGAACCTTTTCTCAAGGAGTATGTTCCGTGGCTCAGTTTTGGAAAGATTAGGGCCAGTTTGGGAACCTCCGGAAACGATCAAATAGGGGACTACCAGTACTTGGACACCTATTCTTTTGGGATAGACCAATATCAGAGCAGCGTTGGAATCTTTCCCACTAGGCTTTTCAATCCCAATTTTAGTTGGGAATCCAATGAAAAGCGGGAAGTGGCCCTTGAATTGGGGATTTTGGGAGATCGAATCCGTCTGAATGCGGCTCACTATCGAAATACGTCCTCCAACCAATTGGTCGGCATCCCCCTTCCAGCAACCACAGGTTTCTCCAGTGTCAATGACAACTTGGACGCCATCGTTTTGAACGAGGGCTGGGAATTTGGCCTGAACGCCATGATTGCCCGTAGTGAAAAGTTTAGTTGGGAAGCCTCCTTTAACCTGACCATTCCCAAGACCCGATTGGAGTCTTTTCCCGATTTGGAAGGATCGACCTTTGCCAATCGTTTGAAAGTTGGTGAACCACTGAACATCGCCAAGGTGTACCAAGTCAATGGCGTTGACCCGGAAACGGGATTGTATGTATTCGAAGACTTTAACAATGACGGGGTCATTACCAGTGTGGATGATCGAGAGGCCATTGCACGTTTGGACCCCAAATACTTTGGCGGGTTCACCAGTCAATGGACCTATGGCAGATTGACCTTTGATGCCCTGTTCCAGTTTTCCAAACAACTGGGGCGGAATTTTTGGTCAACGGGAGGGGTGGCCCCAGGAGGATTGGCCAACCAGCCCAAGGAGGTGTTGGACAGATGGACTCCATCCGAAACGGATGCCGATATACAACGATTTACGGCGGGCCAGTCCCCAGAGGCCATACAGAGCTATCGGAACTATGTTTCCAGTGATGCTGGCATTTCAGATGCCTCCTTTCTTAGGTTAAAGACCGTGTCGCTGTCCTATAACCTGGTGGCCAAGAAGGACAAGGGCCTGGGATGTATGCTTTTTCTCAGGGGGCAGAACCTTTGGACATGGACCAACTATCTGGGGTTGGACCCAGAGACGCAGAACAGTGCAACAGTGCCCCCGCTGCGCATGGTCACTTTAGGAACACGTTTCACTTTTTAATCACACCACTATGACATCTATATATAAAACAATACAAGGTATTATGCATACAATCCATCGGTCTTCACTTTTCGTGCTGATGATGGGGCTCTTTTTGGGGTCTTGCGAGGAATTCGTGGACATAGCTCCCCCGACCAATGAACTCACGGGAAGCGTGGTCTTCGAAGAAGCGGCCACCGTCGATGCTGCTTTTGCACATATCCACTCCCAACTAAGGGAAGATGTGTTCACGACTGGGACCGTATCGGGACTATCCTATCTAATGGGACATTACACGGATGAACTAACCCTGTACAGCAACGTATTGCCCGAAGTTCAGGAGTTTGCCAATGGCCGCCTAACGTCCTCCAATGGGAGTGTGGAACGGCTTTGGGACGGGGCTTATGAACTGATCTATGCAACGAACAGTATTTTGGAGGGAGTCCAAAACTCCACGGATCTTGCACAAGGGGATATCGATCGGTTCTTGGGCGAGGCCTATTTTTTGAGGGCGTTCCTTCATTTCCATTTAATGGAACTGTTCGGTCCGGTGCCCTTTATCGATTCGACCAATTTTGACATCAACAGTAAAGTAGGCCGTATGGATTTGGAGCAACTTTCCATCTTGATCTTCGAAGATTTGAGATTGGCAAAGGAATTCTTGGCCCAAGTGGAAGTAGCGGACAATTACAGACCGAATTATTGGACGGTCACTGCGTTTTTGGCCCGGTTTTACCTGTATCGGGAAGAATGGTCGAATGCCCTCACAGAGGTCCTGGAGGTGGAAAATGACGGTCCGTTCGGGCTGGAAGAGGATTTGCTGTTGGTTTTTAAAAGGGACAGCCCTGAAACCCTTTGGCAGTTGGATTCGGGCATCCCGGGCAACAACACCAAAGAGGGATCAACATTTGTCTTTTCGGAAGGTCCACCTCCGAACTCGGCCCTTAACAACGATTTTATCAACCGGTTCGAAGCTGGGGATGGCCGTTTGCAGGCCTGGGTGGGCCAGGTCGTTGGTGACAGTGAAACCTGGTATTATGCCAATAAATACAAGTTGAACGCACCAAGCCCCAGTACGCAGGAATGCTCCATTTTGCTCCGGTTGTCCGAGCTGTATTTGATAGGTGCGGAGGCTTATGCACATTTGGGCCAGGATGCCGAGGCGCTGGCTTATCTGAACCGGGTCCGACAGCGGGCATTGCTTGCACCGATTTCGGGACTGTCCGGTACAGCTTTGTTGGATGCAGTTTATAAAGAAAGGGCAGTGGAACTGTTTTCGGAACAGGGACATCGATTTTTCGATCTGAAACGGACCGCTAGGGCCGATGCCATTTTAGGTGTCATCAAACCGGAATGGGAGCCTTTTGCCGTCAACTTGCCCATTCCCCAATCCGACCTTTTGTTGAACCCAAACCTGGCCCCTCAAAATGAAGGTTATTAAGATTATGTTTTGGATTAGCTCCATTGCCTTGGGAAGGAAACGCACTGTCCATAGGGCTCTTGCTCTAAGTGCGCTACTTCTTGGGGTGGCCTGCCCTCTTTGGGGGCAGGCCAATAATGGTATAGGGGCCTATCTGGAGGACAATCGGCTTTTTTTGGTGCTGGATAGGGAGATTATCGGAGAACCTATGCTGTTTGTAAGACATCATAAAGGTCAATTAATGGTACGATGGTTACACCTCGGCGAGCAGGTGGTATTGACCCAACACCGGGTGCGTTCTACCCTTGGCGAATGGATTCCCATTGATGACGACTACAAGATCGAAGAACGGGTCCTGGGAAAGTTCAAGATCATCAAGGATAAAAACGATACCGGTGGTCTGACCATAGATGCTACCGAACTTATATTGTCCAATGATATGAAGTGGTTTGCCTATGATTCCCCTGAGCGTATCGATCTTCGAAAATCATACATTTATAAGGTGGAGAAATTGGATGGGGAGACCGTCATCCGAACGAAACGGACAACGAATACTGGCACTACGTCCAAGACCATTGAGGTGGATTTCAGTTTTTATCAGTTGACCGATTGGCCTATGCGACCCCGATTGTTCGATCACAGGATGGGATACTATTTGGAAGATGTATGGGATGCCCAAAGAACGGATAATTACAAGGCGGCCATTATGCGTTGGCGCATGGAGAAAAAGGACCCAATGTCGACATTAAGTGAACCTGTGATCCCGATCACCTTTTATTTTCACCCTGATGTTCCGGATCTATGGAAACCCTATATCCGAGCGGGAATATTGGCATGGTCGGTCCCTTTTGAAGCAGCTGGATTCAAAAATGCGATTAAGGTACGGGACTTGCCGGAAGGAGCACCAAGTGGTCACAGTGTGACCTATTCCATGATTCGATGGGAGAATTTTTCAGGGGTTCGTGGATCGGAAAAGGAAAGCGGGTCAACGGCGAAAATGATCGTGGACCAACGAACCGGTGAAATCCTTAAGGCCGATATTCTGATCAGTTCCTCCCCGCGCAGTCTTGTGGATGAATATGTGGTACGCTGTGCGCCCATGGATGCTAGAGCACAACGATATCCCGTACCCGAATCCTTGGTAGGGGAACTTTTTCAGTATGTGACCTCCCATGAAACAGGGCATGCCTTGGGACTTATGGATGGCAATTACGGGGAATATGCCTATCCCTTGGAGAAAATACGGGATGTGCAATGGCTCCGGAAAATGGGGCATACACCAAGCATCATGAACTATGCAAGGCATAACTATATTGCACAGCCCGAGGATAGCATTCCTGCATCATTGTTGTTGCAAAAAGTAGGGCCTATGGATATTTTCCAAATTAAATGGGGCTATAGCAACTTCCCTAAGGTTACTTCCCCATTTGAAGAGCGACCTATTTTAGATAGCATTATCCTTGCCTATGATAGTATTCCATGGTATCGGTTCAATGCCGATCGGTATGGTAGGATAGGACCGGGGAACACCCATGAGGCAGTGGATAATCGTGACCCCATAACGAGTACGGAACTAGGGCTTCGAAATATGGAAAAAGTCATGGGGTTATTGCCAAAGTTGAACCGGGACCAACCGGATGATGCCCTTTTGAAACGGCTTTATAAGAAAACCTTGGAACTCTGGTTTTATGAAATGCGTCACGTACTTTCCCTCGTGGGCGGTTATACGATCCATTATAAATCAGCTGCTCAGCCCGGTGCCGTATATGTGCCCATTTCCATGGGGGAACAGCGTAAGGCCCTTGGGTTTTTGCTCCAAAATGCCTTTGAGGTACCCCAATGGCTGGAACATCCCAGTTTTGAATATCGACTTGATGATATAAACGGTACCGATATGTTATTGGTCTATCAATTACAATTATTGTCTGAACTGATGGGTGTATCCCGAATGGGGAGGTTGGAGCACATGGAGAGAGCAGTACTATGGGGAATGATCAGTATGCTACAGGAAGGCCTGTTTCAAGAATTGAAGGATATCAGGGCTGACATTTCGCCAAGACGTCAAGAAATACAATCCACTTATATCGATACGTTGATTAATATAGTAAAACGGAAAGAGGCAAGCTTTAGGGTAGAGGATAAAAAATTTGACTATACAGATTACTCAAAAGGGCTTTTAATGCAGCAACTAATATCCCTAAAAAAAGATATTAAAAAAGCCGTTAAAAAGAACAAAGAATCCAGTTCATTGGGCCATTGGCAAATATGCCTGAACAAATTGAACGCGATACAATGAAGAGCGACCATAACCACAACACACACCAACCAAATCATAAAACTTCGATGTTTACATTTTGGTTTGATGGGTTGACTAAAAATGAGGACCGGACTTCATGGAACCTATGTTCCTACTAAGTTCGGTCCCTTTTATGGATGCTTCAAAAAAATTGTGAATTTCCAGTCCGGAGAAAACTTAAACTTAAGGGGACAATTATAAAATGTATGTGAGAGATGATAAACCCAATTATAGGACCACGCTACCTTGACCACCAAAGAGTAGAAACAAGAGTGATTGGAGCTTTTCGCCCACTTTTTCCCGCAGCAGGGCAAAGGCCTTGGTCATCTGTGTCTCCACGGTCTTGACCGATACACCCATGTGCTCGGCGATCTCCCCATAGGTCAACCCTTCTTTTCGGCTCAATAGAAAGGTCTCCCTGCACTTGGCCGGCAACCGATCGATTTCCCGATGGACAATCTCCATGAGCCGTTCAATTCGCTCAGGATCCTCTTTCTCCAAATAGGCGTCCAGTTCCTCGATATACTTTTTCTCCAAAGCCGTGGTGGCCATCTCCTTACGGTACTGGTCCACGAACTCATTATAGACCGCACGGTAGAGGTAGCGCTTCAAATCCAGTTCCGGGTGCAACCGCTCCCGTTTTTCCCAGAGCCGGATCAATACGTTCTGCACGATGTCCTCCGCCTTATAGGCATCCCGCGAAAGATTGGCCGCATAGCGGCAGAGTTCCACATAGTATAGCTCCACCAAAGTAGCATAGGCCCTCCGATCCCCTTTTCTAAGGGAGGGCAGGAGTGCAGTGTCATGTTGGGGAAGCTTTTCCATGGGGGTGTCCGATAACAGGTCCTTAACAAAAATATCAATTTTTTTTAACCTTGCGTCAGGGTGTCCCTTTTCCGGGTTCGTCTTAGGATAAAACAACACGGATGGATCCAGCTATCGAGACCCTAATTGTAAAGTTCCTGGCCAACGAGGCCAATAGGGACGAACTCCTTGCCCTGGAGGAATGGGTGAAAAAGGACCCCGATGCACCCAAGTTTGTGGAGCACATCAAGGTCAATGTGGCCGTGAACCGAATCATGGACAGCTATGATACCCAGCACGCCAAAACGGTCCTATTGGATCATATCGACCAGAAGCAGGCACACATCCGTCGCAAACAACGTACGAGCATTTTAAAGTATGCAGCCCTGTTGATTCTGGCCCTTGGGCTCGGGTATGTGCTGACACAACAGGTGTTTGACGAAAATGGCAAACAGAGCAAGCCCGTGATCGTGGACAACCAGATCCAAGTTGGTAGAGAACGGGCAATCTTGACCCTTGGAGATGGTTCAAAGGTCACCCTTGAAAAAGGGACCAGCTACCAATCCCAAAATGCAACCAGCAATGGGGAGGAGATTGTCTATGCACAAACCGTGACCGAAACGGCCCTCAACACCATAACCGTACCCAGGGGAGGGCAGTTCTTTGTCCAGCTCTCCGATGGGACCAAGGTATGGCTCAATGCCGAATCCCAACTGCGATATCCGGTATCCTTTCCAGCGGACCACGTACGGGCCGTGGAACTGGTCTATGGCGAAGCCTATTTAGAGGTGTCCCCCAGTACGGAACATAACGGGTCCCGGTTCCAACTCAGCCATTCCCAGCAAACTATTGAGGTCCTCGGCACCCAGTTCAACGTCAAGGCCTATAAAGACGAAACCAAGGTCCGAACCACCCTGGTAGAGGGTCAAGTAGCCTTGGAAGCGCAAGGGCAAACAAGTACATTGGCCCCGGGCTTTCAAGCGGTATGGGACCGGGAAGCAGGAACCCTCTCCACGAGCCAAGTGGATGTCTACGACCAAATCTCCTGGAAGGAGGGGGTGTTCAGCTTCAACAGGATGGCCCTTGGGGAGATCATGAAAGTGCTCTCGCGTTGGTATGATATGGAGGTGGTGTTCGAAGACCCCAAACTGACCCAACAAGGATTTACGGGGTCATTGGGCCGGGAACAGGAGATCACCGAGATCCTGGACAACATCAAACACTTTGATATGATTGAAAACTATACGATAAAAGGAAATACCATAACCTTAAAATAGACCAATATGGACAGCAGCTAAGCATCGATTGTTTTAGACAAGGGAATAAAAACCCTGACCGACCCGCACAAAAAAGGGAGCGAAGCCAAACATTTTGCCGATGGCTGACTTCGTCCCTACAGTGCCAATCAACGAAATGTATAACTAACACAAGACAAATTTATGGAAATTGGAACAACCAAACCCTATGGAAGGGCCCAAAGGCTTTTCCTGTACCTTATGAGAACCTTTATCTTCCTGCTCTGTACCACCATGTTCGGACTCACGACCAGGACCACCTTTTCCCAAGAAAAAGTGACCGTGGCCACAGACCGGACATTGACCGTGGACGAAGTGTTCGACCTGATCAAAACACAGACCAAGTACCGATTCATCTATCCCCAGGACCTGTTCGCTAATGCACCCAAAATCGACCTTAAAAAGGGAAGGGTCAGCGTGGAACAACTCTTACAACAGGCCGTTCAGAGAGAGGCCTTCAACATTATCCTAGGCCGGAACGACCGTATCATCATCCGACCCAAACAACAGGCCCTCCAACGCCAAATAACCGGGACCGTGACCGATGCCAACGGGATACCCCTCCAAGGCGTGACCGTGGTATTGAAGGGCACCACACGGGGGACCCTGACCGATTTTGAAGGGAACTACACCATACAGGTGGTCGACCCCGAACAGGTCCTGGCCTTCTCCTATCTGGGCTTCACCCCCCAAGAGATCATAGTGGGCACCCAGAGCACCATCAATGTGCAGTTGGAAGAAAGTGTCAGTGCTCTCGACGAAGTGGTGCTCAACGCAGGATATTATACGGTCTCTGAAAAAGAGCTTACAGGTAATATCGAAAAAGTGTCCGCCGTGGATATTGAAAAACAACCCATCTCCAATCCCCTTGCCTCGCTTCAAGGACGTGTGGCCGGAGTGGACATTGAGCAGGTTTCAGGTCTGCCGGGTTCCAACTTTAGGATACAGATCAGGGGCAGAAACAGTATCCGTCCAGGGGCCAGCGAACCCTTGTACATCATCGATGGTGTTCCCTTTGCCTCCACAAGTCTGGGGGAGTCCCAGGCCTCATTACCCTTGCCAGGTGGCGGGATAAACCCTTTGAACAACATCAATCCCTCCAGTATTGAAAGTATCGAAATCCTAAAGGATGCCGATGCTACGGCCATCTATGGGTCCCGTGGTGCCAACGGGGTGGTGCTCATCACCACAAAGAAAGGGAACCATGGAGCCACTAAAATTGAGATCGGCTTGCAAACGGGACTTGGGACAATAGCAAATAAGGTCAATCTTTTGGACACACCCGAGTATTTGACCATGAGGAGGGAGGCCTTTGCCAATGACGGCATTGACCCCATTCCTTCCTATGCCTATGATGTGAACGGGACATGGGACCTGGACAGGAATACGGATTGGCAAAAGGAATTGTTCGGCAATACCTCCTATCTGACCGATGTCCAGGGATCCATATCCGGAGGAAATGAATCCACGCAGTTCTTGGTCAGTGGAAACTACCATAGACAGACCAGTGTCTTCCATGGGGATTTCCACAATGATAAGATCGGGGTGGCGAGTAATCTAAGCCATAAAACAGCAGATGAACGATTCTCCATACAATTGTCCACCACCTTCAGTTCCAACAAGAACCGACTTCCCGGGGATGGACTGTTGGTCTTGGACGCCCTAAACTTGGCCCCCAACGCACCAGACCTATATTCCACCAATGGTACCTTGAACTGGGAGAATTCAACTTGGAGCAATCCCTTGGCCAAACTTGAGAGCAACTACACTTCACAGGGGACGACCTTGATCTCAAATGCACGATTGGAATATCGGGTTCTTGATGGTTTGAGGGCAAGTGCCAACCTGGGCTATACAGAAAACCATCTTCGTGAGCTTACAACCGTTCCTTCCACTATCTATGACCCTGCCTATGGCATAGGACCAGAGAGTTCCTATGCCGTGCACAATACTGGGGAGAGGACATCCTATATCATAGAGCCACAACTTCACTATGATCATGACTTTGGTTTACTTCGATTGACCACTTTGGCCGGGCTTACCTTTCAGGGACAAACCACCCAAAGACTATCCCAATTTGCCTTTGGATTCACCAACAATAGCCTGATGGCCAATCTATCGGCTTCATCCAGTCAGTTTCCCATAGCGGATTTGACCGAGGAATATCAATATCAGGCATTTTATGGTCGTGTGAACCTAGCGGTAAAGGACCGGTACTTTTTGAATTTCACAGGGCGTCGCGATGGCTCCAGTAGGTTTGGGCCCGATAAACGCTATGCCAATTTTGGGGCCATTGGAGCTGCCTATATTTTTTCAAGGGAAGAGTTCATACAACATGGCATACCCTTGCTGAGCTTTGGAAAACTAAGAGGGAGCTATGGCACCTCTGGCAGTGACCAAATTGGGGACTACCAATATCTGGATACCTACTCCTTTGGGACCCAGCAGTACCAGAATACCATTGGCCTGTTCCCTACACGTTTGTTCAACCCGGACTTTAGTTGGGAGGCGAACAAGAAACTGGAAGTGGCCCTGGAACTCGGCTTTTTTAAGGACCGTATTTTTTTGAGTGGCAATTATTATAGGAATCGGTCCACCAACCAATTGGTGGGGATACCCCTTCCCGCGACCACGGGATTTTCTTCGGTGAACGCCAATCTGAATGCAACGGTGGAGAATACGGGATGGGAGTTTGAACTGAACACGGTCAACTTTAACAAGGAAAAATTTATTTGGTCCACCGGGCTGAACCTCACCATTCCAAGGAACCGGTTGGTTTCATTTCCCAATCTCGAAGGTTCTACCTATGCCAACCAATTGGTGATAGGCGAACCGTTGAACATATCCAAGGGATATCGGTTAATCGGGGTCAATTCCGAAACAGGGCTTTATGAATTTGAGGACTTTAATGGTGATGGGGTCATTTCTGGCCCAGAGGACCGACAATTGGTGTTGGACCTGAATCCTTCTTTTTATGGCGGTTTGACCAATACGATCACCATAGGTAAACTCACATTGGATATGCTCTTTCAATTTACCGAACAAAAAGGCAGTGGTTATTGGACCCCTGGCAGTATCGTTGTGGGAGGTTTGGCCAATCAGCCAGAGTCGGTATTACAGCGTTGGCGACAGGAAGGGGATGTGGCACCGGTCCAACGTTTCTCCACAGGTGCATCACAGGAGTCGGCCCAAGCTTTTCGGCAATATACACAGAGCAATGCCTCGGTTTCCGATGCCTCGTATATTCGGTTGAAGACATTGTCCCTATCGTATCGATTGACCGAAGCAAAAGACCATGCATTCGGTTGTGAGCTCTACCTCAGGGGACAGAACCTGTTGACACTTACCGGGTATGATGGCCTAGATCCAGAAACAAGAAGCAATCAGGCCGTTCCCCCTTTAAGGGTGATAACCTTGGGTACAAGAATAACTTTTTAAACAAATCGATATGCATACAAATAATAGAACGACTCGCCAACTAAACTTTCTAAGGGCATTTATAGGCACGGTACTTTTGACCCTGTGTTCCTGTGAGCAGTATTTGGAAGTGGATCCACCTAAAAACCAATTGACCGGGGAGGTGGTCTTTGAGGATGCCGCAACGGTAGATGCCGCGTTTGCGTATATTTACGCGGAACTGAGGGAAAATGGCTTCACAACAGGGGGTACACAAGGGCTGTCCTACCTTATGGGCCATTATTCGGATGAATTTGACCTTTATAGTTCCACACTTCCCGGTGTGCTCAATTATACCAACAACACCGTACTGCCATCCGATAATAGCGTTAAGAATCTATGGGACACAGGGTACGGACTTATCTATGCGGCCAATGCGCTATTGGAGGGTGTATCCAGCTCGGGTTCCCTATCGGACGTGGAGAAGGAACGATTCCTTGGAGAGGCCTACTTTATAAGGGCGTTCCTGCACTTCTACTTGGTTAATATCTTCGGGGAGGTTCCCTATATAATGACCACGGAATATGATGAAAATAAGGATATTGACAAATTGAAAATAGCCGAGGTTTACCGACATATCGAGGACGACCTTCTAATGGCCAAAGGAATGCTGGCTTCATCACCGACTGATTTGGAAAGGTTCCGTCCTAATCATTGGACCGCATCCGCCATGTTGGCCCGGGTTTACCTTTACCTAGAAGAATGGCAAATGGCCATCGATGAGGCTTCGAATATCCTGAGCGATAGTGAGTATTCCCTGAATCTTGATGTGGACAAGGTATTCCTAAAGGAAAGTCCAGAGACCCTATGGCAACTGGGACCTGGACTCCCGGGCAACAATACCAAGGAAGCTTTCACTTTTGTCATTGTGAACGGACCACCTCCCAATTCAGCACTGACGCCAACCTTGATAGGCAGCTTTGAAGAGGGTGATGCACGTTTCGATCATTGGATTGGATCCGCAACAGATGGCTTGGAAACTTGGTATTTCCCGTTCAAGTACCGCCAATTTGTCCCGACGGCTTCTACCCAGGAATGTTCCATCATCTTTCGATTGGCGGAGCAATATCTCATCTTGGCAGAAGCCAACGCGCAATTGGGAAATCTTGGTCCTGCCTTGGTTTTTTTGAACACTGTTCGCAGCAGAGCCTCCTTGCCTCTCCTTGGCAATTTGGACAAGACTTCCCTTTTGGAAGCCGTTCAAGCGGAGAGAAGAGTCGAATTTTTCTCGGAACAGGGCCATAGGTTCTTTGATCTCAAACGCACCGGGAGGGCCGATGCCGTATTGGCACACCTCAAGTCTGGGTGGGAGAGTTCGGACCAATTACTGCCCATCCCTGAATCGGAACTGTTGTTGAACCCCAATCTATTGCCACAGAATGAAGGGTACTGATATATATAAAGATCCCATAAAAAAACACATGATGCATCGGTTTTTGTTTCTATGTATTTTTTGGATATCAGTCTGTCACCTAAGGGGGCAGACCAATTTTGGCATCAAGGGCCATTTTGGGAATAATCGCCTCCTATTAGAGCTGGATTACAACATATTGGATGTCCCGTTACTGTTTGTTAGGCATGGAAGCGGCCAACATCAAGTAGTATGGTCGAGGGAAGGGGACCATGTCCTTTTGACATTGTCGCAGATTCGTTCTGAATTGGGGTTTTCCCTTCCCCTTTATGATAATTATGCCATAGAGTCCCATATCCTGGACCGTTTTCCAATCATAAAGGAAAGGAGCAATGGGTGTTCGGTCTTTATCGATGCCACGGAACTGTTCTTACAAACCCCGATAAAATGGGGTTCGAATGATTCTGAAACTGTATTTCTCGACCAATCATACATACGTGACGTGTCCTATTTGGACAATGAAACCATTATCCGGACCAAACGGACCACTGCTTATCGCACTTCGAGAAGGACCAAGGCGGTGGACTTTAGTTTTTATAAGTTGCCGAATACCATGGAACCACGACTGTTCGACCATAGAATGGCCTTTGTCTATGAAGACCAATATGATATTCTTAATGGACAAGTCAAAACGGAGCAAGGTAGTATTGCACGTTGGCGCTTGGAAAAAAGCGACACGAGAGCAGTCATAAGCAACCCCATCAAGCCCATTGTTCTGTATTTTGACCCCAAGATTCCCGATAAATGGAAACCGTATATCAAAGCGGGGGTTCTGGAGTGGTTGCCCGCATTTGAAAGGGCTGGTTTCAGCAATGCCATTGAAGTCCGTGAATTACCGAAAGACATAGGTAACCTCATGGAAAACAGCGTCAATTATTCCATGATCCGTTGGTCCAAGTATGTTGATGTTAGGGGAAGTCAGATGCGGGGAGGATCCTCGGTACGCAAGATTATCGATAAGCGCACCGGGGAAATCTTGAAGGGGGATATCCTTTTGGCCAATCCCTTCCCCAGCCTTACTGATGATTATATTGTGCGTTGTGCCCCGTTGGATCCAAGAGCACAGCAATACCCCTTGCCGGATGATCTTAAAGGAGAATTGATACAATATGTAACAGCACATGAAATGGGTCATATTCTAGGTATCCGGGATGCCAACTTTGGGGAGTTTGCCTATCCGCTTAACCGAATGAGGGATGCCGAATGGTTGGAAACAATGGGGCATACACCAAGTGTCATGAGTTATTGCCGACATAACCATGTGGCCCAACCGGAGGATGGCATACCGCCCAATCTGTTGATCCAAAAGGTGGGACCTATGGATGCTTTTCACATACAATGGGGGTACCAGCAGATTGCTAGGGTGGAAGGTCCTGAAGCCGAAAGGCCCTATTTGGACATGATTGTGGCTCAACAGGATAGCCTGCCTTGGCTGCGTTACAATCTTGGGACTTTTGAAACCCTAGGGCCCGGCTGTGCAAATGAAGTAGTGGGAAATGATGACCCCATAAATAGTACGAAATTAAGCCTAAAAAACCTCCGTAGAGTATTAGAACTCTTGCCCACCCTTAACAAAGACCAAAGGGATGATGAACTTTTGAAACGGTTGTATGACCGGAGCTTGGAGCTGTGGTACCAACAAATGTCTCATGTGTTATCTATGATAGGAGGGCACAAGATTCAATACAAAACAGGAAGTCAGAAAGGCCTTGTTTATGACCCGATTCCCATGGAAGATCAGCTGGACGCCATGGACTTTCTTTTGCAAAATGCATTGAACGCACCTGATTGGCTTTCCAACCCATCATTCCTGTCAAGAATACACTATTCGACAAATCCTGACAAATTGCTTGAATATCAAGTGAAACTGTTGACCGATATGATAGATCCACTTCGCATCAAGCGATTGGAACAAATGGAATTTTCCGGCATCCATAAAGGAATAACCAATAGATTGGTACTGACCCTAGGGTCTAAACTATTCGGTGATATGGGAGAAGGGAACCGTAAAAGGATGGATCTTCAATGGGCATATCTATCCATGCTGTCCAAAGTCCTTCCAAAGAATAGCTTAAGTACTGATGGGACTTACAGTATAGATAGTTATGGATACAGTGGTTATGCCAAGAGTATATTTTTTTTGGAGGCCCGACGTATCCAAAAACAATTGAAAAAAGGGTATAAAGGAAATTTCGATTCAATAAAAAGCACCCATTTACAACTCTGTCTGAATCAGCTTAATGCCATGTTGCAACAGAGTATGGGAAGTTAAAAAAAGGAGCCTAGTCAAGGCTCTTTTTTTTGATTGATAGATCAAGGTTTTTTTGTTGGCAAATATGCGCCTTAGCGTTAGGAAGTCTGTACATTTAATGGTGCATTCAAATAACAATCCAGATTGTTCATCTGCTGACAACGAGGTATCCGAGTGATATCGAACGGAGCAATTTCTATTGGTTATAAAAGAACTTGCGGCTTAGGAGAATACAATGACCGTTAGTTAGATTATGAATTTGATTGTTTTATTTTCATTTAAGAAGATGCAATGGCCAAGTTGAATGAAGAATACATCTTGAAATAGACTTCCTAATTATTGTTAGGACAGATATGAGTAATCAGGGTTTCCTTACAAAAAATGCTCTTTTGCACGAAAAGCGTAATGCATAAGTCCCAACTGCACCAACTTTACAGATTAAGGCAAATACTTCGGAACAACATTTTGATGTATTGGAAATAGTAGAAAAAGAAAAGTTCTGAGCTTGTCGCCCACCTCGGTACGGAGCAGGTCATAGGCCTTGGCGAGGTGCCATTCCACGGTCCTTAAAGAAATGTTCAGGTATTCCGAGATCTCCAGGTTGGTGAGCCCCTCCTTTTTGCTGAGCAGGAAGGTCTCCTTACATTTAGGAGGCAATTGGGCAATGGCCTCGGTCACTATCACCATTTTTTTTCGTAAAAGTTCGGGATCACTATCCTCGACCACCTGCTCAAGGGCATCCCTGTAGGCCATTTCCAGTTTTGAAGTGGCCTTTGACCTATGGTAGAAATTGATGAACTCATTATAGGTCAGTTTCAGCAAAAAACTCTTGATCGATAGATGCGGTTTGAGCTTTTTCCGCTTCTCCCAAGTCTTGAAAAACACATTCTGGACAATGTCCTGCGCCGAGGGACCGTCCCCGCAAAGAGAAACGGCATAGCTGAAAAGCGCATGGTGATATTCCCGTACCAAATGTGCATAGGCCGCTTCCGAGCCCTGTTGGAGCTGCCCTATCAATGCTTCATTGTCCATTTGGGAATAATCCATATTTACTTAAAAAACTTAACCTCAAGTTACCTCGACATCAATTAAAATTTAACTAAATGTAAAAAAAAACATTAAAAAAGCCCGTAGTTCACTTTTTTGCCCTGTTATATAGAAAAGAACCTAGGGATTATGGACCCTCAAATCAAAAGCATCCTTGCCAAATACCTGAGCCATTGTGCAACGGCCGAGGAAATGGACATCCTGGAAAAATGGATCGGCACCCCGGAAGGGAAGGCACGCTTTAAACAGTACGTAAAAACGAACTATCTCATCAATTACACTATGAACGACCCCGATACCGAACAAGAAGTCGAGCAGCTCCTGAAAAGGATCCGAAGATCAAGATCACTGGCCCATCGATTCAGGACAACCCCCTATTTACGGTATGCGGCAGTATTGGTCGCAACGGGAATGTTACTAGCAGGATATTTTATGCTGGACCGGTCCAAGAAATCCGAAGGCATACAGATTGAACCAGTCATCGTGGACAATGCCATCGTACCGGGATCGGAAAAAGCCACCCTCACCTTGGAGGACGGATCCACGGTTGTCTTGGAAGAAGGAACCACCTTCCGGTCCGACCATGCCACCAGCAACGGAGAGGAGCTGGTCTATTCAAAAGGCCATGAAAATGTCGAAGAACCAAAATACAATTACCTTACGGTCCCTAGGGGAGGCCAATTTTTCCTTACCCTCGCGGACGGTACCAAAGTATGGCTTAACTCGGAATCCCAATTAAAATATCCCATTGCCTTTGTCGAAGGAAAGACCCGGAGCATTGAACTCATCTACGGAGAAGCCTTTCTTGAGGTCTCTCCCAGTACGGAGCACAACGGATCCCGGTTCCAAGTAGACCATCCACAACAAACCGTGGAGGTCCTCGGCACCGAGTTCAACATCAAGGCCTACAGGGATGAACCTGTTATCTATACCACCTTGGTCGAGGGAAAAGTGTCCCTGACCTATGAAGGGAACACCCCTGCCTCGCCGGTAGGCAGGGAAAACTTAAGGCCCAATCAACAACTCCGGTACAATACCCAAAACAAGACGACATCCCTATCCGAAGTGAACGTCTTTGATGTGGTGTCCTGGAAGGAAGGGGTGTTCAGTTTCGACCATGCCACCCTTGAAGCGATCATGAAAGTCCTGGAGCGGTGGTACGACATGCAGGTAGTCTTTGAAGATGCTAACTTGAAACAAGTGGAATACAGCGGATCCATCAACAAAAAATATGAGATTGAGGAAATCCTCACCGCCCTTATGGAAACAGGCACCATACGGACCTATGAAATCGACAAAAAGACCATTGTACTGAAATAAAATTGTATGAAACGTCCCAATTCCAAAAAACAACTTGGCCCAATGTCAAATTAAACCAAAAACGATATGTAAAAGAAAAAAAACTAACTCTCAGACTCAGAAAAAAGCAAAAGGAGGAATATGGCCTTTACCTGACAAGTGCGAACCATACCCCCCTTAAAACGTCATTAATCAGATTATTTACCAACCAATAACACGCAAATTTATGGAAATTAATAAAAGAGTTCCCCTTTCTGTCCATATAGATGGGGCACTGAAATGTATCATGCGAACGCTAATACTCTTATTCTGTGTTGCCACCTTTGGTCTCACTCCCAAAGAAAGCATGTCCCAGCGGATCACGATCGATGCCGACAAGACCGTATCCGTGGACGAGGTCTTCCGTATCATCAAGTCCCAGACCAAGGAATATATGTTCATTTACAAGGCAGACCTTTTTCAGGACCTCCCCAAAGTCGAATTGAAAAAAGGCAGCATCCGGATGGACAAGCTCATCAACAAAAGCCTGTCCACGGCCAACCTGAACATAGTTGTGACCAAGAACAACACCATCTTGATCAAAGAATGGAAAAAGAGCGAACAACAGCAGGTCTCTGGAACCGTTACCGACGAAGCAGGGAGCCCAATACCCGGGGTCACCGTAATGGTAAAAGGGACCACCTTGGGCACGGCAACGGATTTCGACGGCAACTACTCCATCAATGTACCCAGCCCCGACCATGTATTGGTCTTTACCAGCGTTGGCTATGCCACCCAAGAAATAACTGTTGGAAACCAAACCATTGTCAACGTTAAACTCAAGGAAGGTGTGCAAGAACTGGATGAAGTGGTGCTCAATGCGGGCTATTATACCGTTTCCGAAAAGGAACGTACAGGGAATATTTCCACCATCAAAAAAGGGATTATTGATAAACAACCGGTGAGCAACCCGATAGCTGCTATGCAGGGTTATATGTCAGGAGTGAACATTGTCCAGACCTCGGGAGTGCCCGGAGGTGGTTTTTCCATCGAGGTCAGGGGCAGAAACTTCATCAATGGAGTTTCGGATCCGCTCTTTATTGTGGATGGGGTGCCCATAAGTTCCCAGTCCTTAGGTTCCAATGATGTATCCGGACAGATATTTTCCGGAAATGTAAGCCCGCTGAATGGTATCAACCCTAACGATATTGAAAGTATAGAGGTCTTGAAGGACGCCGATGCCACGGCTATTTATGGATCTCGTGGTGCAAACGGGGTGGTGCTCATAACCACTAAAAAAGGTAAAACAGGAAAGACAAGTTTCAATGCAAACATGAGCACTACCCTTGGCCGAGTGTCGCACTTTATGGACTTGTTGGATACGCAGCAATATCTGGAAATCCGTAGGGAAGGGATTTTCAATGATGGATTTCAATCTTATTTTGAGAATCCAGCCTTCGATTTCGCCTGGCCCGATCTTAAGGCTTGGGATCAAAACCGATATACGGATTGGCAAAAAGAATTGATTGGAGGTACGGCCTATAGGAACAATGCTCAGTTATCAGTGTCTGGAGGAAGTTCGCAGACCCAGTTTTTGATCAGCGGGACCATACAAAAGGAGACCACAGTTTTCCCTGGGGATGCCAATTATAAAAAGGCAACAATACATAGCAATATCAATCATCGTTCCGAAAATGGACGCTTTAAGATTAATCTATCTACTATTTACACCAAGGAAGATAATATGATGCCCAGATCTGATTTCACCAATTTGGCCTATACCTTGGAACCCAATGCCCCTGCAATATTTGATGATGAGGGAAATATCAATTGGGAAAACAATACGTGGAACAATCCGTTGGCCACCTTGGAGGAAGAGTATGGTTTGGAAGGCCATACCCTTATTTCCAATGCCATGCTTTCATATACCTTGATGCCCAATCTCGAATTAAAGACCAGCTTAGGCTATAATCAATACCAATTGGACTCCTATCGGACCTTGCCCAGTTCAGCGGTGAATCCAAGCCGTGGGCTGACACCTCAGAACTATTCGTCAGTGACTAACAACACGGCCATTAGAGAATCATGGATTGTCGAACCACAACTTGATTGGAAAAGACAGTGGGATTGGTTAAAGATGGAGTTCTTGATAGGTACTACATTCCAAAAGGAAACAACACAACAGTTTGTCCAGCAGGGCACCGGTTTTCCGAACAACCAGTTGATTCGGAACTTTAGTGCTGCCACAACATTGGAGGTTTTGGATGATATGGACAGTGAATATGCCTACACTGCTATATTTGGTCGGGTGAACTTTAACCTTTTCGATAGGTATATCCTGAACTTGACGGGTAGAAGAGATGGTTCGTCTCGATTTGGGTCAGGAAGGCAGTTTGGTAATTTCGGTGCCATTGGCGTAGCGTGGATCTTTTCGGAGGAGAAGGGTATGTCGGATAGTCGATGGTTGAGCTTTGGAAAACTTCGGGGCAGTTATGGAGTGACAGGGAGTGACAATATTGGGGACTACCGTTTTCTGGATACCTACAATGTGACCGGTCTTGATTACGATGGCATCACGATTTTGGAACCAACAGGAATCTACAACCCCTTGTTCGGATGGGAATCCAACGCAAAACTGGAGGTGGGCATGGAACTGGGATTTTTTAAAGATCGGTTGATGGTCAACACCTCATGGTATAGGAATCGTTCAACTGATCAGCTTATAGGTATCCCCCTTCCTGCTACTGCCGGTTTTTCCGAACTGACAGGAAATTTTGATGCGACGGTTGAGAATTCCGGAATCGAATTGGACCTGAATTCCACCAATGTCCGCACAAAGAACCTCAGTTGGTCCAGTCGTATTACTATGACCGTTCCTAAAAATAAGTTGGTGGCTTTTGATGGATTGGAAACCTCAACTTTTGCCAATAGGTACATAATAGGCCAACCTTTGACTTTGATTCGCCTGTACCATTCTCTGGGCGTTGATCCGGAAACCGGACTTTATCAATTTGAGGATTACAATGGGGATGGTGCCATCAGCAGTATTGAGGATAAGCAATGGATCGAGGACTTTGCGCCAAAGTTCTATGGAGGATTCGGGAACACCTTGAGTTTAGGGAACTTGACACTGGATTTCTTTTTTCAATTCAAAAAACAGAAAGCCTATAATGAATTTAGGCATATCCCAGTGGCCGGTGGCCAAAGGAACGTCCCGGCTATTCTTTTGGATCGATGGCAGGAACCCGGAGATATCACTACCGTGCAAATGGCATCTGCCGGATTGAACGTGGGAGTGAACAGGCAGGGCTCCCAAAGGGAAAGTAGTGCTGCCGTATCAGATGCATCCTTTATTCGATTAAGGAACGTTTCATTGAACTACAGAGTGCCCAATCTGGGGGACCGATTGGATGTCGATGTATATCTGCAGGGACAGAACATATGGACACTCACCAACTATGGTGGGCCCGATCCGGAACAACCTTCTAGTACACGGTTACCCCAATTGCGACAATTGACCTTGGGACTTCAAATCAGCTTCTAAACTTAAAGCAAACAAACATGGAACAAATAAAGATTTATAACTATCAAAACAGAAGAAAGGGAATCAATCTGCTTGCAGTTTGGTCTATAACAATATGCCTGTTCGGATGTTCGGATTTTGTGGAATTGGATCCACCTAAGAATACTTTGGTGTCCGAAACGGTATTCAAGGATGCAGCAACCGTTTCGTCTGCATTGGCCAATCTATATCATTCGATGCGGGAAGAGGGGATGGTCTCTGGTGATTTTGGATTGACTCCTTTGTTGGGCATCTACAGTGATGAAATGGATTATTATGGGAACAATACCTATTATGCTCAGTTGTACTACCACAATGTAGCCACCCAGAACAGTACCATTTTGGGTTGGTGGAGCCAAGGGTACCATTTAATATATGCGGCCAATGATATCATTTCAGGAGTCGAAGCTTCTCGATCAATTGGGGTGAATGATGCGGACCGGTTCAAAGGGCAGGCTCTGTTTGTGCGCGCGTATGTACACAGCCTACTGCTTTCCGTTTTTGGTGATATTCCCTATGTAACGACCACCGATTATCAAACCAATATTAAGGTTAATCGGTTGCCAGTGGAGCAGGTGTACGAACGGATTATTTCTGATCTTATCGAGGCGGTCGACCTTTTGGAAGGGTATGAAGTCAGCTCCGGGGAAAGAGTAGTTCCCGACCATTATGTGGCCAGAGCTTTACTAGCAAGAATGGCCCTGCAAACCTCCCAATGGGAATTGGCCGATCGTTCCTCAAGCTCGTTGATTGAAGCCTTCAGTCTAGAAAATGATTTAGATAAGGTATTTTTAAAAGAATCGGAGGAGACGATTTGGCAATTGAAGGCCGGGGAAAGTCCAAGGAATACCGAAGAAGCTGATGAGTTGATTATACAATTTCTTCCAGTACAACGTTATGCACTTTCAGAAAGTTTATTGGATGCTTTTGAGGAGGGTGATGGCCGACTCATACATTGGACGGATAGTATTTCAGACGAGGACAACACGATCATCTTTCATTATGCCCACAAATACAAGGCACGCTTCACTGAAACGGAATCCTTGGAATATTCCATAGTGTTCCGTTTGGCGGAGCAATATCTTATCCGTGCGGAGGCCAGGGCGCAATCGGGAAATTTTGAAGCGGCTTTTCAAGATCTGAATGTTATACGGAACCGGGCTGGACTGGAAAACATTTCGGGGAATTCATTGGAGGGCTTGTTGACTGCAATTCTCAGGGAAAGACAAGTGGAACTTTTTACCGAAAGAGGACATCGCTGGTTCGACCTCAAACGCAGCGGAAGGGCGTCGGAAGTATTGGGTCCAATCAAACCCAATTGGCAGGATACCGATGTTCTGTTGCCAATTCCGGAAACAGAATTGGAAATCAATCCCAATCTTTTACCGCAGAACCCTGGTTATTGAACCGAAAAGGGATACAAGGACATATACTGCTAAATGAATAATAATGAAACATTGCTTATTGAAATTGCACCTGTGGGTCTTGCCGATGTTTGTGTTCGCCAAGGGTCAGGTTTCATCCATACAGTTTGAATTCGAACAAGGATATGGGAAAAATGACCAATTTCTAAACGCTTCCATTGATAATGGTAAGCTCAATATGGATCTGCCCAAAACCTTATTGGACAAGGCCTTAATGTGGACAAGAATCGGTTCCAGTGAAATGTATGACAGCAAACAGATTGCATTCAGAAAGGAAGGCCAACAGATTTTTATGGAGGAGCATAGGATTTGGTCGGAAACCGAAGTATGGATCCCATTGAAAGCTACACCCAAGCTGGAAAGGAATATCCTTGGGGTATTTCCCATTCTAGAAGAAGATAGGGAAGGATATCGAATTGAGATCACTGATATCGTATTGGGCCAAGCCATGGATTGGAAGCATAGATCATCGTCATCCATGGTGCCAGGATTATCTATTATTCAAGAAGTAAGGAACGGGGAAAGAGAAGTTATGGTAAAGTCCCTATTGGCCCAGTCCAAAGATGGGGCTAGGTGGAGGGAGCCAGTGTATTACAGTTTCTATCAACTCCCTACACCCATGGAACCCAGGCCCTTTGATCATCGGATGGGGTACTGGATTGAAGACATGGGCAGTGGATTGAATCTAACCAAACATATCAAGGGGAGTATATCCCGATGGCGCTTACAAAAAAAGGACAATGGTCAGGAGTCCAGTGTTCCTGTAAAACCAATTAAGTTTATGATTTCCCCTGATGTGCCCAAAAAATGGAGGCCCTATGTCAAGGCAGGAATAAAGGAATGGTTGCCAGCATTTGAGTCGGCAGGCTTCAAGGATGCAATAATGGTGCAGGAGGGGGATTCCTTGGATGAATGGTCGAACCATAGTCTTGCACATTCCATAGTAAGGTGGTATGATGTGCAAAACATCAGGAGAAGTGAACCTAGAAGATCAGGATCTACAGTGGCAGTGGTTGTGGATCAAAGGTCAGGAGAAATCATCAAATCGGATATTTTGTTTAACTCTCCTTTGGAGCGTTTGATGGATGAATATTTTATTAGGTGTGCGGCTCTGGATAATAGGGCATTGACCTACCCTTTCCCTGATGAATTGTTGGGCGAATTGATCCAATTTGTCATTGCACATGAGACAGGACATGCCCTGGGCATCAGGGATAGCCACTTTGGAGAGTACAGTTACCCCTTGGAACGAATGGGGGATGTAACTTGGTTGGAATCCATGGGCCATACCCCAAGCATCATGAACTATGCAAGACATAACAATATTGCACAACCGTTGGATAGGGTACCCCCATCCTTATTGATTCAAAAGGTGGGGCCTATGGATCACTATAACATACAATGGGGGTACAAGGAATTCCCGGATTGGACATCTCATCTGGAGAAAGCCAAACAATTGGAGCAGATGGTTCTTTTACAGGATTCCATTTCTTGGTACCGGTACAATAGTAGTCAATATGAGGTCATTGGTCCGGGGGCCACCAATGAGGTTGTGGAGACCGATGATCCCATTAAAGGTATGACCTTAGGGATGAAAAATTTGGAGCGGGCCCTGACCCTTCTTCCGGAAATTTGTAAGGAAGAGGCCGATGGTGTCCGTATGGAACGGATTTATGGGGAAGCTCTTGAACTATGGCAGAACTCCATGCGGCATGTCCTTTCCTTAATTGGGGGGTATGAAATTCAGTATAAATCGATGGACCAACCTGGGAATATATTCACACCCATTTCTTGGAAAACCCAAGAAAATGCAATGGCCTTTTTGATAAAGGAAGCCTTTGATCCCCCAAAATGGTTGACCCAACCTGAATTCATGGATAAAATTACCTATTCAAGTTATCCGGATGAAGTTTTGGCCCATCAGCAGATGTTGTTGATTGAAATGTTGAGACCACAACGGATGAAGAGATTCGAGCAAATGGAACGGATTGAGAGATATCATGGCGTTCTAAATCTGTATTTAGGTAGGCTCCAAGAGGGGCTATTCAAGGAATTGAAAGAGGGTCTGGGAGAGGTAGGCTGTCGAAAACAGGAAATGCAAGTATTGTATATCGAGCAATTGAAAATAGCAATTTCTCAACAACGACAATTCCTTGTGGCTGAAAAAAAGACCATGGACCATACCGATTATACCCGGGGGATCATGATGGAACAGTTACAGCTGTTACAGATGGCAATAGAACGTAAAGTAAAAAGGAATCATCATCTAAAATCCTTGGGCCATTGGCAATTGTGTCTGAACAAATTGAAGGAGATACAATGAAGAGCGACTACAGATAAGTGAAAAACCCTTGATATTTCGACCATGTCCCCTCTATTTTCCCAAGGGGCAATAAATTAACGAATGATAAGTGAGTAAAATTTAATGTTTGGACGCTTTGGCAGCAAACTCTAATTTTTTGCCCATTGCGTAAGGGAATCCAATTTCGCAATCGTTTTAGGAATACATAACTAGATAGAAAGCGGTACTGACCCCCGAATTCATATGATCATACATACTTTTTATTTGAGTTGGCCATTCCCCTGCTACCCTTTATGGAGCAGGGGAACCATGTCCAAATAATCCTGATGAGTGAAAGTAAATAGGGCAAAAGGCCGCAGCGATTGACCAAAAAAGACCAAAAAGATATGTCCCAGGGCAAGTAAAAACTCCGAATTTCCCTCTTAAGGGGTAATAACGGTCCAGCGAGCCAAAAAGAGGGGAAGGAGGAGACCCAATATTAGTAAAAGAACAATAGCGGTCCATGACCGGAACAAAACGAACTGATTTGAAATTTAGAAATACATTGAACACTCACAAAACCATAAAGGTGCAGACCTTGGCAAAGTATGCGATACTACTTGGAACACTACTATTGGCCCAGGCCTGCGGGCAACAGACCCGATTGGTGGAGGACACCACCAAGGTCGACAGTGCCCTTATTCCCTATCAGAAATACCAGTTGCCCAATGGGCTGACGGTCATCGTCCATGAAGACCACTCGGACCCCTTGGTCCATGTGGACGTGACCTACCATGTCGGCTCTGCCCGAGAGGAGTTGGGGCGCTCCGGTTTTGCCCATTTCTTTGAGCACATGATGTTCCAAGGATCCGCCCACGTAGCGGACGAACAACATTTCAAGATCGTCAGTGAAGCAGGGGGCACCCTCAACGGGACCACCAACCGGGACCGCACCAACTATTACGAGACCGTTCCCTCCGACCAATTGGAGCGCATGCTCTGGCTCGAGGCCGACCGGATGGGCTTTTTGCTCGAAGCGGTGACCCAGGATAAATTTGAGGTACAGCGCGCCACCGTGAAGAACGAAAAGGGCCAGAACTACGACAACAGGCCCTATGGACCCCATTATGAACTCATGGCGGAAACGCTCTACCCCCAAGGCCATCCCTATTCATGGCTCACCATCGGAAGGCTAGAAGACCTGGACCGGGCGGACCTTGACGATCTCAAGAACTTCTTCCTTCGCTGGTACGGACCCAACAATGCGACCCTTAGTGTGGGCGGGGATGTAGATCCCGAAAAAGTGGTGGCCCTGGCCGAGAAGTATTTCGGCCCGATTCCCAAAGGACCAGCGGTGGAGCCCATGCAGGCAGACACTGTTGTGCTGGAGGAAGACCGCTATGTGTCCTATCATGACAGGAACATCCGGTTCCCTGCACTGGTACATGTCTTCCCTACCGTACCAAGGTACCATAGCGACGAACCGGCACTGGACGCCCTTTCCAAGATCTTGGGACAAGGTAAGACAAGCTACCTCTACAAGACCTTTGTCGAAACACAAAAAGCAGTGCAGGCCAGCACCTCACATCCCTGCAGCGAACTGGCCGGCGAGTTCAACATCTTCCTGCTGCCCTATCCAGGCACGTCCCTAACCGAGCTAAAGGATGAGATGGATTCGGCCCTTAACGCCTTTGATGTCGAAAGCATCACCAAGGAGCAATTGGAGACCTTCAAGACCCAATACGAGGCCGGTGTGGTCCAGAGTCTGGGCAAGGTCTCCGGAAAGGTATCCCAACTGGCAGCCTTTGAAACCTATTTAGGGAACCCCAATCAGTTGCAAATGGAGCTAAAGCGCTACCGTGATATCACCAAAGCGGATGTGGTACGTGTGTTCAACGATTATATCAAGGACAGGCCTGCCGTGGTTATGAGCATTCTGGCCCAGGCCGATTCAGAGCCCTCCAGACCCGACAACTTCGTTTTGGACCAAGGTGACATGGTACAGGCCCCAACCAATGGAACCCCATTGGAACCCCGGACGGTTAAGAACGACTTTGACCGAAGTGCACTACCGCCCGTCGGTGAGGCACCGTCAATACAGGTGCCCGAATTTTGGGAAGGCCAGTGGAGCAACGGCATCGAATTGATCGGCACCGATACCGATGAGATCCCAGCGGTGAGCATCCGTCTGGAACTCCATGGCGGGCAATTGTACGACCCCGCTCACAAGGTGGGGCTGGGCAGCCTGACGGCCGCCCTTTTGAACGAATCAACGGAAGACCACAGTGCCTCCGAAATGGCAGCGGAACTGGAAAAGCTGGGAAGCTCCATCTCCATCTCCTCAGGCGACCAAACCACAGTGGTATCACTATGGAGCCTCACCAAAAACCTGGGACCGACATTGTCCCTCCTACAAGAAAAGCTCTTCCACCCCGCTTTCTCAGCATCGGATTTCGAGCGGTTGAAGAAACAGGCCATCGAAAGTGCCAGGGCCAGCCAGCAGCAACCCCGTGGCATGGCAAGTTCGGCCTTTGGCCAATTGTTGTACGGCAAGGACCATGTCCTGGCACCGCCCAGCAGTGGGTTGCCCGAGACCCTGGAGGCCATCAGCCTGGAAGACGTACAAGCCCATTACAACAACTACTATGCACCTGACCACTCGGAGCTCGTCGTAGTGGGCAACATCAAGGAAAAAGAGATCATACCGATGCTCCAGTTCCTCAAGGACTGGGCCCCCAAAGGTGTGTCCAAAGTGGACATACCCGAACTGCCCACAGTGGGCCAGACCACCTTATATGTCATGGACAAGCCTGGGGCACCACAGTCCGAGATCCGAATGGGCCACCCGACCGACCTTCGCTATGGCCCGACCGGCGATTACTATAAGGCCACCCTGTTGAACTATCCCTTGGGCGGGGCCTTCAACAGCCGTATCAACCTGAACCTCCGGGAGGACAAGGGCTATACCTACGGGGCAGGTTCACGGTTCAGCAGTGACCGATTGACCGGAGTTTTTACCGCAAGTGCCAGTGTGAAGGCAGAGCACACCGCAGATGCCGTCCGGGAATTCCTCAATGAACTAAAAACCTTTCAAAAGGAAGGCCCAGACCCCGATGAACTACAGTTCACCCAAGCGGCCATGGGCAGGAGAGAGGCCCTTGAGTATGAGACCCTCGGACAAAAGGCCGGATTCCTGAACAAGATCATCACCTATGATTTGGATGCCGGTTACAAAGAAGAACAACGTCAACTGCTCCAGTCCATAACGGAAAGGGAGCTGGACAGCATGGCCCAGCGGTACATCCGTCCCGATGGGATGATTATTCTGGTGGTGGGCGATATGGCCCGGCACGGGGACAGCCTAAGGGACCTGGGACTGCCCGTGGTGGAGCTCGATGCCCAGAGAACCCAAATCACAACGCCCTCACAAGCGAAGTGAAGAAAGGTAAGGGCCCAGATAGGTGCAAGGCGAATATACCGCCCAAGGCGGAAAAGAAGATGGCCCATTCCCATGGAATGCCGCCTGTGATCAGGATCGGGAAGGGTTGAGTTAGTTTAGTTTGATTTAAAAGGTATTCCTTTCATGTAGGGTCAGGGCCTATCGAAGGCAGAAGTGGATAGGCCCGCCTACTGCAAAGTCCAAAAAGAAAAGGGTACGGCCCCAATGGGGGACAGAACATAAAAAACACTGAACGAAGATATGAACGGACAAGAATAAAGAAGTCAAAGACCTTGCAATGTCGGGCAAGGGACCTGTCATCAAAGACATGTATCGGACAGGTCCCCACTGCCCACGGACAACGGAACCGAAAGCTTTCATTTTTAGCTTGATTTAGTGAGTTAAAGGGCCTGCTCAAGGGCAGGCCTTTTTTGAAAGCGACAACGCTCCGATCCATACGACTCGGCAACACTACGTGCTGCCCCATTGACAGGCATACCTTGACCAACAAAGCAAACCAAAGAAAGACCATGCAGCCAAATACATTGAACCCCGACAACAGCGCGAAAGACCATCCAGATAATATAAAACGGCAGAAAAAAGATAGAACCCCGACCCTCAGGACCCCGGAGCACCATTTCGAATCCTTTCGCCGCAACATTATAGGTGGTTCCCAGAAAGTGCACACCAATAACGGGAGAACCACCATGATATATGCCGATTGGACCGCCAGCGGCCGGATGTACTGGCCCATTGAAGAGACCCTGCTCTACAAGGTCCATCCATGGGTGGCCAACACCCATACCGAGGCCTCCCTCTGCGGCGCCACTATGACAAGGGCCTACAAGGAGGCAAAACAACAGATCAAGGCACATGTGAATGCCAACAGGGATGATGTGCTCATACCCTGCGGCACTGGAATGACAGGGGCCTTGGCCAAGCTCCAGCGGATCATGGGACTGGTGGTTCCCGAACACCATGGGGAACGCCCAAAACTCGACCCTAGCATTCGCCCCGTGGTATTTATCAGCCAAATGGAGCACCACAGCAACCACACCAGTTGGCTAGAGACCATTTGTGACGTCGTGCTGATACCCCAGACCAATGATGGGGAAATGGATTTAAGAACCCTGGGACGCTATCTGGGAGAATTTAAGGGACGTCCCCTGATCGTATCGATCACGGCCTGTTCCAATGTCACCGGGGTGGAGACCCCCTACCATACGATTGCCGGGATGGCCCATGCCCATGGCGGACTCTGTTTTGTCGACTTCGCTGCCTCCGCCCCCTACGTGGATATCGACATGCATCCCTCGGACCACCATGCACTGGATGCCATCACCTTCTCCCCCCATAAGTTTTTGGGCGGCCCGGGAAGCTCTGGAATCCTGATCTTCAACAAAAAGCTCTACCATAAGAAAGTCCCGGACATTCCCGGAGGAGGCACGGTCACCTTTACCGACCCCTGGGGAAACCACAGTTATAAACCGAATATCGAAGAGCGGGAGGATGGTGGCACCCCGGGCTTTCTGCAGACCATCCGCGCGGCAATGGCCATCAAGCTAAAAGAGGCCATGGGTACCGCAAATATGCGCCTGCGCGAACAGGAGATCAACCAGCGGGTCTTTGCATACTTGGACAAAATTGAAGGGCTCAGGATACTCGCATCCGGGCACAAGTACCGGCTTTCCATCTTCTCCTTTACCGTCCAAGGGCTCCATTACGATCTTGTGACCCGAATGCTAAGTGACCGTTTCGGCATACAGGCCCGCGGCGGCTGTTCCTGTGCGGGCACCTATGGACACTATCTGATGGACATCGATCCCAGCGCTTCCGAGAAAATCCAGAAAAAGAGCCGGTTGGGCTGCAGCCTCGACAGACCCGGATGGGTCCGGATCTCCTTCCATCCCACCCAGACCGATAAAGAGGTGGCTCAGGTCTGCCACGCCATTCGGCTTATCGCCCAAAAAGGCCATGGATGGGCCAAGGGCTATAAAAAGACCAAGGACGGTCATATCCCCAAAAACCCAGCGGATCAAGTAAAGATACCTATCAAAGACTGGTTCGAGAGCCCATTTTTACCTGATTTGAAGGTCAACACCACCTAAACAAAAGCCCATGTTAAAGGACAAACAGCGCATATTGGTGACCGGGGCAGGAGGGCAATTGGGACAGGAACTGGTCCGCACCCTGACGGCCGTCTTTGGAGAGGACAGGGTAGTGGCCACCGATATCGACAGTACAAAGGCCCAATATTTCAAGCAATGTCCCTTCGAGCCCCTGAACGTCTTTGCCACGGAGCACATGGAGACGATTGTCCAACATTACAACATCAAGCACCTCTACCATCTGGCCGCCATACTGTCCGCCCACGGAGAAAAGCACCCCATGGCCACCTGGCAAGTGAATTTGGACGGGTTGTTACAGGTCTTGGAGGTATCCAAAAGAATGGAGGTCGAACGGGTCTTTTGGCCCTCCTCCATCGCCGTTTTTGGAAAACACAGTCCCCTTGAAAACACCCCACAGCATGGAATGCGGGATGCCCGGACCATCTATGGCATCGCCAAGGCCGCCGGGGAACTCTGGTGCCAATACTACCACGAGCGCTACGGATTGGACGTGCGCTGTCTCCGCTATCCCGGACTTATCGGCCACCGTTCCCTGCCAGGGGGAGGTACCACGGACTACGCCGTGGACTTCTACCACCGAGCTGTAAGGGGCGAACCCTACACCTGCTATCTGGCCCCCGACACCCGCTTGCCCATGCTCTATATGCCCGATGCCATCAAGGCCGCCCTACAGCTCATGAAGGCCCCCAAAGAACGGATACGGGTACGTTCAGGCTACAACCTCCAAGGGATGAGCGTCACCCCCAAAGAGATCCAGCGGAGCATCCAGCGGTTCTGCCCGGACTTCCAAGTGATATATGAACCGGACCACAGGCAGGCGATAGCCGAAGGCTGGCCCCGGGCAGTCGACGATGCCCCGGCCTCCAACGATTGGCAATGGGCGCCAAAGTATGACCTCGACTTTATGAGCGAGGATATGTTGATGCACTTGATGGAACGGATAGGTTGACCCCAATGGAAAAGAAAATGGAGCCAAGGACACCTTTTAAAGATGCACAAGCACCAGTCTAAGCAGAGAACTGGGCGTGCACGACTTCGTTGAAAGAGTTTTCAGGTATTCCTTGCAGTACAAATTCAAGCCTTATAAGTGTTGGTTACCATTGATTAAAGTGCCCTCTGGGAAGCAGATACCCTGAACTTCAAGCCAATAAAACAGTCTCACCTGCAATCCATACAAAATCCATTTAAGATTTGGAAGTAATTTCCTACTATTGGTATAGCCAATTATCATATTCTTCTGATAATGAAACTGCTGCTAAAAAAGACACAGGATATCCAGAACGCAAAAAGGCTCAATAAGCTTTTCAACAGACCCTATGTTGAAGAGGTAGCCCTTGAACTTGGACTGAATCCTATACAGAAAAGAACAATTGAAGCCAAAATCCTCGACCTTTTCAATGAGTGCGGTTGCAAGTGGGGTTCGATTGCCCTAATAGTCACCTTTTTCAGCAGTATTATGGTTCTTTCGATTTTGTACCCATTCCAATGGAAATTCCTTCCATGGGCCTTTGGAACATCAATCTTGGCAAGTGCATTGGCCAAGATAGCGGGCCTTCTCCTCAGTCATATCAAACTTGGAAATATCCTTGATCAACTGGAGCGCACAGAGGCATTTAAATCAACCTTAACAACTGAAAACCATGGCTCAACTATGTGACGAGTTCCACGAATGGGTAGAAGAAGAAATTGAAAAACCGGTAACGGAATGGCGGGAAGAACGTGTGGAGAAATGCAAACGACGAAAATGCAAAAAATGGTGCCTTTGCTGCAACAAATGGTTCTGCTGGATTGAAATTGTCGTGGTGGCCGTGGTTACCTTCATTGTCATTACGGTGGGCAAATGGGTGCTGCGTGTGGTTTGTTGGACGGTAAATATTATCATAGACGCACTGGCTGGAATTATCAGTATCTTATTTATGATCCCGGTCATTGGCAGGCTCATCAAACAGTTATGGAACTTTATCATCGAAGTATTTTGGCGGATAGTAGGATTGGTCGGTGTGATTCTGGACCTATTCGGACTTGACATAAGAAAGAAAATGCGCATCTGCATCATCATCCTTCGGGACGAAAATGGAAGGGAACTTACCACCCCTGCAAACCTCCAGCCAACTATTGATGATGCCATAGATGTGTGGAGGGACGCGGCCAACGTCAGACTCATTGTTGAGGATATCCATACGGTAATTCCAGGCGCACTACGGAAAAGAAACCTAGATGTGGAATGCGATACAGGTGCATGGACAGATGATGTACTCGCCACGGGCAGCAATTTTGAACTGATTGCCAACACCTATTGCTTTGACGGAGTTGGACGCCGTCTTTTGGGCTTTGCCGCCCCCATTGTGGTTTTTGCAGTAAGGGACATCAAGGGAAAACGAGGATGCTCGTTAGGACTGTTTTCCGATTATGTAACCATTGAAGCTGGAAATTCTGGTTGTCTTGCCCATGAACTCGGTCATGCCAATTACCTGTATTGGAAGCAACATCATGACAATCCAAACAATCTGATGCACTCAAGTTGTGGAGGGACGGAACTTGAGAAATGGCAAAGGATAATCATGAGGGATTCCAGACATATTACATACATATAGCAGGAAACCGGATGATGTGAAATGACCGCATCAGCCGGATGGTCGAGACCCCTAAAAACGGAAATTTTGAGCCATCCCACAGTTGGTTGTATCATTCGGAAACGGTATAATGTTTTTTAAGAAAGGACGCTCAGTTTTATCCAGGGGAGTGGGCATACTGGGTCCGGCGCTTCCCCCAAGCCACATAGAAAAAGGACGGAATGGCCCTAAAAATCCATAAAACACTATATGTAAAGCATTTATTTGTATATTTGCATGAATTTTAAATGAAAATACTTGCAATTTGATATATTTTTTGCTATCATATACCCTATAAAAACAAAGGACATGGGCAAATTAAGGGAATTGAAGAAACATCTCAGACGGGGAGCGGTATATCGCAGGGCCGACCTTGAGCAATGGTCCCATGCGGTGGACCGTCATCTCGCGGAGCTTGTAAGGGAAGGGACCCTTCAAAAGCTTTCGCACGGGCTATACTATTACCCAAAGGAAACCGCATTTGGGTATGCCCCACCGGACGAAGCAGCCTTGGTGCGCAGCTTCCTCAAGGATGATGCCTTTCTCCTTACATCCCCCAATGCCTACAACACCCTGGGGGTGGGCACTACCCAGCTTTACAACAAACGGGTCGTGTACAACCACAAACGCCATGGCGTTTTTGAACTGGGGGGCAGGACATTCTACTTTCACACCAAACCCCGTTTCCCCAAAAAATTGACCCCTGAATTTTTATTGGTAGATTTGGTGAACAACCTAGACGGGTTGGCGGAAGACCCCAAGGAAGTATTGGCCAATGTCGATGACAGGGCACGGGAAATGGATGTGAAAAAGCTCGGACAAGCGGTCAAGGCCTACGGTGGGGTCAGGGCAAAACGGGTCCTCGGTCCCGTGATCAACTAACGCAAGAACAGTACCATGTCCACCAATTATCTCCATGACCATCCCGACTTTGCCGATCTCTTGCGCATCGTGGAACAGGAAACCGGCATCCAAGTGCAGTTGATTGAGAAAGATTACTGGATTATGCACGTACTCCACGGGCTCAAGGGACAAGGTCTGGACTTCGAGCTCAAAGGCGGTACCTCCCTATCCAAGGGATATGGGATAATCGACCGTTTTTCAGAGGACATTGATATCCATATCAAGCCCCCAGCAGATATGGAGGTCAACGAAAGCCCCAAGAACACCAAGCCCAAGAGTGTCCAATCCCGAAAAGAATTCTATGATTGGCTTGCAGGCCATATCCATATCGATGGGATCGTTACCGTTGAAAGGGATACGGCTTTCGATGATACGGATTATTACCGAAGCGGGGGCATTCGCCTTCACTATGAATCCAAGACCGGCCATGCGGAGGGCATGAAAGAAGGCATATTGCTGGAAGCCGGATTTGACACCGTTGCCCCCAACGCACCAATTACAATCAGCTCATGGGCCTATGACAGAGCGGTCAGCAATCCCGACCTGGCCATCATCGACAACAGGGCAATCGATATAGCCTGTTACCACCCAGGCCATACCTTGGTCGAAAAGCTACAGACCATAGCCACAAAGTACAGACAAGAACAAGGTGGCGCTGACCCACGGCCCAATTTAATGCGCCAGTACTATGATGTCCATTGCCTACTGGCCAAAAAAGACGTACAGGATTTCATCGGAACCGAGGCCTATACCGCACACAAAATGGCACGCTTCCCCAAAGTTGACCGAAAAATCCCCATCGCCGAGAACGAAGCATTTCTACTGAACGATCCACAGATAAGGGAAGCCTTCAAAAAAAGATATATCGGTACCGCTTCGCTTTATTACAAGGGGCAGCCCGAATTTGAAACATTGCTCACAACGATCAAAGCACATATCGACAAACTTTGAAATCAACACCGTAAAACTTCCAAGATGAAAATCCAATGTCAGGGCGGACTTCAACTGTACCAATGACACCCAGTATCATCCTATAGAGATTCAAAACCCGAAGACAGGACTTGTTTCCCCAAAGAGGATGGCGTGCCATGACATTCGTTTCCTATTTCTTATAGGTATTATAAAAAGATTTTGGAAAACCGTAAATTGATAAAAAAATAAAGTCAAAGAGAAGGAAAATGCACAAAACCAAAAAGTTGAGACTATGACCTAGTTTTGAACCGGCCAGTTCAAATCCGCTTGACAACGTACGGATAAAAAAATGACCCCGTTCATTCTTCCAAGTACGATAGGGCGGACTAGGTGAAACCAAACCATGGTATGCACAATATCCTGTTTTTAGACATTGAGGTCAATCCAAAAACCGACACCATAGATTATGGGGCAACTTTCAAGGGCCAAGAACTGCATGAAAGAAACAGCAACAGACTGGAGCAATGGATAAAGGAGGCCAAATACATTTGCGGCCACAACATTATCAAATACGATGTTCCAAAGCTGAAAAGTAGGTTAGGGGAAGAAATTTTCATAGGGAAGAAATTCATCGATACCTTGCTATGGTCCCCCATCTTATTTGTAAACCGGCCCAACCATAAGCTTACCAAAGGCTACCGCATTGTAAATGCATCAGAGGCCAACAACCCACTTTCAGACTGTAAATTGACGGAAGACTACTTGATCAAGGAATTGAACAGGTTCAACGGATTGCGTATTGAAGAACGAAGCATATATTATCACTTGCTTCAAAACAACCCCAGTTTCAACACCTTTTTTGAAATGGCCGGGTTCGATGGTTCCAAATCAGTCCATACACCTATTGGCCAGTTGATCGGAGCGCAGATATGCTCCAACGTTGATCTTGAAAACTATTCAAGGCAGTTTCCCATTGGTATGGCCTATGTGTTTACCTTACTGAAATTAGGGGACAACGATGCGGTATTGCCTCCATGGGTCAGGCACGAGTACCCAGAAGCAGAGCGCATACTCAATGAAATTCGTTTCAAGACCTGCAATGATGCGAGCTGTGAATACTGCTCAACTAAATTGAACCCAAAAAAAGCCCTCTTTGACTTCTTTAACTATACAGATTTCAGAAAGTTCGAAGAACACAGATCAACCAGTTTACAAGAAGAAGCCGTAAGGGCGGGACTACAAAGGAAATCCTTTGTGGCCGTATTTCCCACAGGAGGGGGAAAGTCACTGACCTTCCAATTGCCTGCCTTGATGCGAGGCGCTTCCACAAGACACTTGACCATTGTTATTTCCCCTTTGATATCCCTGATGAAAGATCAGGTAGACAATTTGAGGGAACGTTTTGGGATCACAAGGGCGGTCGCTATCAATGGTTTGCTCTCTCCCCTTGAACGCCAGGAGGCCTTTGAAATGGTTTCGGATGGAAGGGCAGACCTATTATATCTATCGCCCGAATCATTGAGGTCGCCGTCAATCTTCAAATTGATATTGACACGGTCCGTGGGCCGGATCGTCATTGATGAAGCACACTGCTTTTCAAGTTGGGGGCAGGACTTTAGGGTCGATTATATGTTCATTGCAGATTTTATAAAAAAAATAGAATCCGAAAAAAATGTATCGCAGATACCCGTATCCTGTTTTACGGCCACGGCAAAGCTCCAAGTGATCAAGGACATCAAATTTTATTTCCAAGAAAGATTGGGCCTGGAGTTGGATGAGTTCATCACCAATAAGGGAAGGTCAAATCTATCCTATGAAGTGATCAATATTGAAGAACCCGAGCGCAAAATGGGTCATTTGCTACGGGTACTTGAAGACTGTGAAAAACCTACAATTATCTACGCCTCCAGGACCAAACAGGTAGAAAACCTCTATGCCTTGCTCAATGAAGCCGGTTTTAACACCACCTTTTTCCATGGAAAACTGGACAAGGACACCAAAAAGGCCAACATGGATGCCTTCATGGGAGAGGATCATGAAATCATCGTGGCCACCTCGGCATTCGGGATGGGAGTCGACAAGGACAATGTTAAGACCGTCATCCATTACAATATTTCAGATTCCCTCGAAAATTATGTCCAAGAAGCGGGCAGGGCCGGCAGGGATGAAAAAATAAACGCCAAGTGCTATATATTGTACAGCGAGGAGGACTTGAACAAACATTTCAGTTTGCTACAGCAGACCAAATTGAACCATAAGGAGATAAAGGATATCTGGAGAGCGATCAAAGGTCAGGCCAAGTTCAGGGACAAGATCAGTCAGTCGGCTTTGGAGATTGCCAGGAAATCCGGTTGGGACGCAGAGATGTTGGACTTGGAAACAAAAGTAAAGACAGCTATCTCAGCTTTGGAGGACCAAGGGTTCTTGGTAAGAACCTTGAATTCACCCAGGGTATTTGCCGACAGTTTATTGGTCAAAAGTTTTGGCAGTGGGCAGGAAATCCTCAGGAACAGTAAAAAAATAACGGACCAAGACAAAAAAGACTGCGGCATCGTTTTAAAACGATTGATCACCGATGGCGAGACCAGAGTGGATTATCTTGCCGATACCACACAGTTGAGTGCGAAAAGGATACAGGATGTCATTCGAATGCTCAGGGACCATACACTATTGGGCGATGCCAAGGATCTGACCGCTTTTTTGAGCTTGCTCCAATCCAAAAATGGCTCAAAAAGAATATTGGAGGACCATTTAAAAATCGAAAAGGGCATACTCGACATTATCAAGGCAAATAAGCTGCAGGTCCCCTTACGAGAATTGAACCAAAAGTTGTTGGACAGCGGGGTCATCGAGTCAAATGTAGCATCCATCAGAACCTTGTTGACATACTGGGACAAAAGAAGATTTGTCAAAAAGAGCAGAATTGACAAAGAAAGGGATATTTATGAAATAGTATTCATCAAACGGGAAGACCTCATTGAAGATATCAAATGGCGCCATGACCTATCCTTGTCAACATTAAGCTTTCTTGAAAACCTAGCCATCAACAACAAGGAACATATGGGGGGCAAGGAAGAGGTACCGGTTTCCTTCTCCCTGCTGGAGTTAAGGGAATCCAACCAGTTCATGGGAAATCTGATAGAAGAGAGCACCAAAAAATACGAAACCTGCCTGTTGTTCCTAAACGATATAAAAGCCATATCCTTGGAAAGAGGGTTCATGGTCTATTACAACAAACTGAATATATCGGACGTGGATACGAGCAAAAAAGTATTTACAGCCGATAATTACAGCAAGATCAAAGAATTTTATCTGCACAGAACAGAGCAGATCCATATTGTGGGGGAATATGCGAAGAAATGTGTCCAAAACTACGAGTCGGCCTTGGCCTATGTCAATGATTACTTCACATTGGATTACGAGGAGTTCCTGGCCCGCTATTTTCCGAGGAAGAAAAAAGAAATACAAAGGGCAATAACCCCCAAACGCTTTATGGAGATTATCGAAGACCTGGATACCGACCAGACCAAGGTCATCGAGGACAACAAATCGGACCATATCCTGGTCTATGCCGGCCCGGGCAGTGGCAAGACCAAGGTCCTGGTCCATAAAATAGCCAGTCTGTTGCTGATCGAGGACATAAAGCCGGAACAGTTCATGATGCTCACCTTTTCAAAGGCAGCTTCCCTGGAATTCAAACAACGCGTGAGAAACCTCGTGCCCGAATACGCCGGACTGATCAAGATCACCACTTTCCATGGCTTCTGTTTCCAATTGTTGGGCCAGTTGGGAGACCTGAACAAGTCCCCAAACGTGATACAGGACTGTATCAAGGCCATAAGGGAAGGGGACATCGATATTTCATCCCTTGAGAACAAGAGCATCTTGATGTTCGATGAGTTCCAAGATGTCAATCAAAAAGAGTGGGAATTGATAGAACTGATCATCGAAAAAGCAGAAAGGCCACGGGTGATCGCTGTAGGGGACGATGACCAGAATATCTACAGCTTTAGGGGGTCTTCAAACGCATTCATGGGCAGGTTCAGAACCAAATACACCGCAACCTTATATACACTTCCCAAAAACTACCGCAGTTGTCCCGAGATCGTGGAGTTCAACAACCAGGTCCTAGGCCATCTCAGAAACCGATTAAAAAGCCAGAGGCTCATTGCCAGTCGAATTAGGGGTGAAGGAAGAGTCAATATCATTAAATATGACGGTAAATATATAGAGCAACCTCTGGTTGAATATATTGCCGGAACACAGCTTCCCGGAAGCAAAGCCGTTTTGACCCGAACCAATATGGAAGCACTGCAAGTCAGTTCCATGCTGAAGGCGCTGGGACACAAGGTTAAGCTAATGGCAGGTTTTGACGGGTTCCGGATCTCCGATCTCTTTGAGATCAGGTGCCTTGACCACAAATTGAGCAGTGAGGTCGCGGAATCAGGGATCATATTCGAGGCATCATGGGAGCTGGCCTTGGATTGGTTCAGAAAAACTTTCAAACAGAGTCCGCACTTTGAAACCTGTATGGCCCTGATCAAGAAATTTGACCATGCAAACCCCGACAAAAAACTTCTCGTGGACTGGAGGGAATTCTGTAGGGAAATCAATATGGAGGACGCCATAAACCCCGATTCCGAAAGTATCGTCGTATCGACCATGCACAAGGCCAAGGGCAAGGAATACGACCATGTTCTGATGTTGTTGGCAGATTATGATTCTACAACCGATGAATCCAGAAGATTGTTATACGTCGCAAGCACAAGGGCCAAGAAGACCTTGCATATCCACACCAATATCCACTTCTATGACAAGATCGAATCCAAGAACATCACCAGAAACAGCTATACAAGTGAACTGAACGAACCACAGGGATACGAAATGATCTTGGGCCACAAGGACGTAAGTTTAAATTCCTTTAAATATCAAGTGCCCTTATCAATTTTAAGGACCATCCAAACAGGCGACCCACTTGTAAAGGACATCAAGATCTTCGGAGACAACGAAGCCCCCGGACTGGCCAAGGAATATCAAGGCAATCTATTGTTGTTCTCAAAGAAATTTGTCACAGAACAATACAACCCAATGATCAAAAAGGGCTATGATATCACCAGTGCCACAGCAGAATATATTGTCTATTGGTACAACAAGGACGAGGAAAAGGAATATAAGATCGTTCTCCCAAGGTTGAGATTTGAGAAAAGGGATTGATTGGAGTTGGCCAAATCTAGATAATAAAATCAATGGCTGTCTTAAATATCGGGGTATCTACAATCAGAAACTAGTTTTTTGAAATAAGGTTCGTCTTGTGAAATATGACTTAAAAAATCTTTTTTCATCAATTGCCTGAATTCATGGTTTCCATTTGTAATCAAGCCATTGTCTTTGGGAGCTCCAAAATTCTGCTCCCTTTTTACAATCCTCAACAAAAGCATCCATTGAAATATCAATCGCTTTAATCCGATTCTTTGTGATATCTTCGTTGGTCAAAACATACATATTGTGCCAACCATTTATTTCAAATTCGGCACTATCTCCATTAACCATGTTTTGAAATTTAGGCAACCTGAGAAAATCTCCATCTAATACTAACGCAAAGGAAACAAAGAATGCTTTCATTGCATTTATGGATGGTTCTCTATCCCTTGTGACCCTATCTCTAATTGAAGTTTTTGTTTGAAGACAACCATAAATCAAATACTTAGAGTCTGTTTCTATACCAAGGTATAAGTCAAAAATACTAGTGCCAATCTGTTCTTTCAACCAACTTATATCCCTTACCTCATTTAATATATTATTATGATGCAATTGAAAGCTAAGTTCTTTTTGAAGCAAAATTTTTATTCCGCTTCCATGAAGTTGCAAATTACCAATGTCCCTTATCATTTCTTCAAATGCGTGGCCACTTGACTTTTTCCAACTATTATCTGCTGAAATAACCTTCTTAATAACTTCTTGATCAAATATTCCTGAATAGCTATTAACGTGTGATAAATAAATTGTTTTCCAAATATCTGAAGGTTCAATTTCTGGATAAGTCTTCATTGCATTAATTGATGATAATTTTATTGCTTTCTTTTGAGCAAACTTTCTTTTATCATTATGTTTTTTGAGTTCACTATTAGCGTACTCCTCCGTAAAAATCCTGTTATATTCTTCTATACAAAAAGACTTGAAATCATCCATATACTAACTCTTTAGCATTCTTTTTATGACCAAACCCCAGTTGTAGGCCAATAGCGGAGGAACCGCATCTCCTATCTGTTCATACTTGTCCTGAGTCTCATATATGTGCGGGCAAATAAAGGGCCCTCCTACAAACTCATAGGCATCTGGAAAACTCTGCAACCTTGCCACCTCTCTGACAGTCAGAGACCTATCCAATTTTGGATGCACCAATTCATCTAAACAATGGGATGTAACGGTTTTACTGACGTCATTTGATTTCAAGCGGTTGTTTCTTTGAATGAACCATTTTTTGGGAAGAATCCTTTTATTTTGCAAATCCTTAACCCTATCTTCATCAAATTTGAAGAAAAGGTCTTTTAAGTTTTCGCCCGGCTCAATAAGTTTAAACCTTTCAATTGTGGATTCTCTATGGTTGGGCGGGATGTGATAACTCAGTTTTTGGGTTTGACCATTTCCTAGTTTCCAAAACTGATTATTCTTCAGCAACTTGGTATAATCATTATCGCTTTTACCGTATTTGGTTTTATTTGACTTTTCATTTGCTTTTACTCTTGGCAATCCGACAAAAGCATCATTTACAGTTACAATACCATTATGTTTTGCCCTAGGGACAAACAATTCCAAATTTTCATCTTTGGTAGCAATTATGAAAAATCTTTCTCTCCTTTGAGGAATACCAAAATCATCTGCTCGTAATGTTGTTTGCAAATAATATTTATATCCATTTGCCGAAAGCTCATCAAGAAGGTCATCAATTATCAGCCTTTTTCCTCCTTTTTCAACTTTCTTACTTTTTATACCTATTACATTTTCAAAGAGAATAACCTTTGCGTTTACTATATTGGCAATCCTTATTGCTTCTGAATATAATTGCTGTCTGTGATCATAAAAGCTTCTTGATTTAGACCCAGCGGTACTAAACGTTTCACAAGGCATTCCAGAAGTAACTATGTCAATACCTCCAGAAAACTTATCCTTTAAGTCTTCAATAGTTACATCCCGAATATCCTTATGGACCATGTGCACTTCCGGATGATTGTGAGAATAAGTTTCTACACAGCTTTCTACTTTTTCAATTGCAACAAGAGTTTTAATTCCGGCCGCTTTAAACCCTGTGCATATACCACCTGGACCTGAGAAGCAGTCAATATGAGTTATTTCGTTCACCTATGTGTATTTTAATTGCCAAAATAATAGATATCACCAGTATTCCTCAAAACCAATGATTATTCTTTTCCAGAATTTGTAAACAAAAAACACACCATTTCTGGGCTGAATTTATAGTCCTTTATAATCTCAAATATTTGTTTAGTCGGACTTCGTTAGACCATATTTGTATTTTAGTTTTTATTTATTTCTAAATGAGTTCATTATCTGGTTAGATCTAACTGTCTATGTATGAAACGTTTGGATTATTGCTATGTAATAGATTCTCATTGTAAAAAATTGCAGGAAAGAAATTAATGTATGGAGATAAAACCTAACAAGAAATTTACCCTTATTTTTCGCGATAATTGTTGCGATTATTTTTTTTAACAATTATCAGTGAACCATTATTTACTAGTCTTCTCAAAATTGCTGAAACATTGGAAGATGTAGATACAATTCCAAAATCAACTTTTAGCTTTTCTACTATTTCACCTGTATATCTTGGAGTTTTAAAAAAGCCAGCATTGATATATTCATTTAGTCTTGGAGTTAGTCTGGGCTTTTCTTTTCTCGTTGAAGAAAGTTCAAACCGTGGTTTAGTTCCTAAATTAAAATCCAATATTTCTTTAGGAAGAATGTTAATAGCGAGACATATTTCGATGAAATAAGACAAAGAAGTTTCTTCACCAGACTCTACATCTGAAATTTTTTTATAGGTAAACCCAGTCATCTCAACAACATCTTCAATTTGTAGTTTTTGACTTTCTCTTTGTTTTTTTAAACGTTTACCTATTGATTTAAGGGCACTTGTTTTCTTATATCTCGACATAAGTCAAAGTGAGCAATAGATTAAAAGACAAAAAATTACTTATAATATAATTTTGTCTTTAAAATTGAATTGTCTATGTTTGGCATTAGAAATATATTTGCGATTCTTCGTATAAAACATTTGAAGCAATCGCTTTGAATCTCTCGCTAGAAAACTGGTAATTTTTGCACTAGAGATGATAAGTGGGTTGGCTCACGACCCGGGCGTGGGCTCTCTTATCAGTGCAAGGTATACCAGTACCGCTAGCGGGTAAGTTGAGTTCCACGCCTTTTTTTGGGTGATTAGATATTTTTCAACTTTCTTCTCAGCGTTTGATTTCTTTATTGTTTCGAGGTTTCGCCCAACCAAATGGTTATGGGAAACACTTGGCAACTTTTTCACGTAGGGTTCACACCATGTTCCTGTCCTATTTTTGGGACATCACATTCGGTGTTCGATATCCTGTTCCGTAAAAAGCCCAAGAACCCCATCTGAAATACCCATTGACTATAGCTATGGGATACACAAAAGCCTTATTTCCGGTCAACGAAATCCAATTGTCCCATAACTGACGACATACATTTTCGGGGTATCCGGCCCCAGTACATATCCATAGTCATTTCCAACTAGGAACCCCATTTCCAAGGGCCCATGCCACTTGGACAGGGAAGCCTATGTCCGAACCTTGGCCAACGTAAGTTACCACTTTACAGTGACTTATGGGCAGTGTACATAAAAAACCCCGATAGGGCAGCAGAAGTCCAGGGAGATCCAATCAAAACCAACGCTTTAATCAAATGAACCCAATATTATGAAGAAATCACCAAAACGCACATGCAGGACATTACGGTTCCTGCTCATATACCTATTATCAATGCCCCTGACCGCAGCGGAACTCACGGCGCACAAGCCCATCGAACCCCCACAATCCATCGTCCAAGGAAAGGTCACCGATACCGAGGGACAGCCCTTGGCAGGGGTCAACATCACGGTCGAATCCTCAAACCAAGGGACCATTTCCGAACTGGACGGCTCCTTCACTGTCCAAGCCGCCCCCGATGACGTGCTTCTCTTTACCATGGTAGGCCTTAAACCCCTTACCACTCCCATTGCGGGCAGGGATGTGATCATCCTCCAAATGGAAGAGGAGGTGACCCAACTGGGCGAGGTGGTCCTCAACGCAGGCTACTACACGGTCTCCGAGCGGGAACGCACGGGCAGTATCGAAAAGGTGACCTCCGTGGACATCGAAAAACAGCCCATTTCCAATCCCCTTGCCGCCCTACAGGGACGTATGCCCGGGGTCTATGTACAACAGAGCACGGGACTTCCCGGAGGGGACTTCAAGATACGCATCCGTGGCACCAACAGCCTGCGCCCCAATGGCAATGAACCCCTGTACATCATCGACGGCGTACCCTTTCCGTCCACCGCCATCACAGATTCCAGAGTGGGCTCTGCAAGCGTCACCTCAAGCCCCTTGAACAACATCAACCCCATGGACATCGCCAGTATGGAAATCCTCAAGGATGCCGATGCAACGGCCATCTACGGTTCCAGGGGCGCCAACGGCGTGGTCCTGATCACCACCAAAAGGGGAAGCACCGGAAAGGTAAGCTTCAACGTGCACCTACAGACCGGTACTGCCCGCATCGCCCATAAAATGGACCTGTTGAACACCGAACAATACCTACAGATGCGCGAGGAGGCCTTTGCCAACGACAACGCTGTGCCCACCCCGGCAAACGCCCCGGACCTCACCGTCTGGGACCAGGACCGTTATACCAACTGGCAGGACGAGCTACTCGGCGGTACGGCCCACATGAACAATGTCCAATTGTCCGCCTCCGGGGGCAACGCACAGACCACCTTTCGGTTGGCGGGCGGTTTCCGCAACGAGACCACCATACTACCGGCAAGCTTCGGGGTCAAAAAGATCAACGGCTCATTGAACCTGAACCATAGGTCCCTTGACGGCAGGTTCAATGCCACGGTCACGACAAACTTTGTCCACGACCAATCGGACATGCTCTCCGGCTTGCTCCTGTTCCCTGCACTCAAGCTGGCCCCCAATACCCCGGAACCATACGATGAAAACGGAGACCTTAATTGGGCGGACAATACCTGGAGCAATCCCCTGGCAGAGCTGGAAAAGAAATACAAGAGCAGCACCGCGAACCTGATCACCAATGCCCACATCGCCTATTGGCCCCTTCCCGGACTGGAACTCAGTTCCGCCCTCGGTTACAACACCCTTTCCGCACGGGAATCCCAATATACCCCCCATGCCTCCATACGGCCGTCCTATAGGGCGTTCACCCCAAGATCGGCCAACCGGAACACAAGTGCCGTGGACACCTGGATATGGGAACCACAGATCACATACGAAACGGCATTGGGAAAGTTCCGACTGACCACCATGGCAGGAGCCACCCTCCAAAAGACCACCGCCCAGCGGCACGTGGTCAATGCCAAGGGCTTCAACAGTGATGCCCTTTTGGAAAACTTCCAAGCGGCCACGACCCTTCAAATTTACGAGGACAGTGAAACCGAATACAAGTACCAGGCAATTTTTGCCCGGGCCAACCTGAGCATTGACGGCACCTACTTTTTCAACCTCACCGGGAGACGGGACGGGTCTTCCCGCTTTGGACCGGGCAGACAGTACGGAAACTTTTGGGCCCTTGGCGCCGCTTGGATCTTCACCAATGAAAGCCTCTTTGACAGCGGCTCCGTACTAAGCTTTGGAAAGCTCAGGGGGAGTTATGGCACCACGGGGAACGATCAGATCGGGAACTACCAATACCTCAATCTTTGGAGCCCCGTTTCACAGCCCTACCAAAATAGCAACGGGCTTGCCCCATCCCGCTTATACAACCCCAACTTTGGTTGGGAGACCAACACCAAATTGGAAGCTGCGCTCGATCTGGGATTTTTTGCCGATAGGCTCATGCTGAGCACCGGTTATTTCCAAAACAGGTCCAGTGACCAGCTTGTGGGACTGCCCTTGCCCGGGACCACAGGGTTCACCTCAGTGCAGTCCAACCTGCCCGCCACCGTGGAAAATACGGGATGGGAATTCCAATTGACCACCAAGAACGTGGACACGGGCAACTTTCAATGGAACACTTCGATGAACCTGTCCATCTTGCGGAACCGGTTGTTGGAATACCCCGATCTGGAGAATTCGCCCTATGCCTCCACCTACGTTGTCGGTGAGCCCCTTAGCGTACTGAGCGGTTACAGGTACACGGGCGTGGATCCAACAACGGGAGTCTACGAATTCGAGGATGTCAACGGCGACGGTTTCCTTTCCTTTCCCGATGATGTCCAGGTTCTCGGGGACCTATCGGTCGATTTCTTCGGGGGCGTCCAAAACACATTTCAATGGGGCGGCCTAGGCCTTGAATTCCTGGTCCAAGGCGCCAAACAGACGGGCACCAGCGCCGCGTTAACTTTTGACCCACCTGGATTTCTGTCCAACCAGCCCATTGAGGTGCTGGACCGATGGCAGGAACAAGGGGATATGGCCAATGTCCAAAGGTATGCCTCCACCTACAATGCGGCCGCCTTTACCTATTACGACCTCCTTGTGAGCGACTATCCGCTGGTCGATGCTTCCTTCCTCAGGTTGCGCAATGTTTCCCTTTCCTACGATATCCCGCTCCCGAGCAGAGCTAAAATTGGGGTACGCTGTTACCTGCAAGGCCAAAACTTGGTGACCATCACCAATTATAAGGGGCTTGACCCGGAAAACCCAGGGGCCAACCAAATCCCCAACCTCAAACAGTACACCCTGGGACTTCAATTGAACTTTTAATCCTTTGACCATGAAAACATTCAAAAAAACATCGACTACCACATATAAACTTCCTTTTTCTTCCCTACGGAAAAAAAAGTGTACCGAAAGGGTGCCCCCCATACCGGGAGCTTTATCAAAACGATCCTTGATACCCACACTGTTGCTGATTTCCAGTCACCTGTTCCTTTGTTCCTCCTGTGAATCCGTGGCCGTGGACGAACCGAACCATCTGTTGTCGGACCAAGCCGTTTTTCAGGATGGGGCCACCGCGGAATCCGCACTGATCGGCATCTACGGCGAGATCATGGGCGGAACCTCCTTTGCCAGTGGCGGCAGGCAGAGCATCACCTATCTCTGCGGACTATCGGCCGACACCTTTACCAATTATTCCTTCCGAGCCGATGAAAACCAATTTTACGCCAATGCCCTCAATGCGGCCAACGCAACATTGGGACAGGACCTGTGGAACCAAGGGTACAACCATATCTATGCCGCGAACAGTGTCCTGGAAGGATTGGCCGGTTCCACCACCATCCCAACGGACACCGGACAACGATTGGAAGGGGAGGCCAAATTTATAAGGGCCTTCTGTAATTTCCACCTCGTCAACCTCTTCGGGGACATTCCCTTGGTGGCCAGCACGGACTATGCATTCAACAGCACCATCACCCGGAGCACCACCGAGGAGATATATCAACAGATCTTGGCCGATCTACGGGATGCAAAAAACTACCTGCCCAGGGACTATGCTCCTTATTCAGGGCAGCGGACAAGACCGACACGTTATGCAGCCTCGGCCATGTTGGCACGTACCTTCCTTTTTTTGGAGGAATGGACCTTGGCCGAAAGGGAGGCCTCCGAACTTATAGCGAGATCTGATGTATTTTCCCTAGAGGGCAATTTGGACGATGTCTTTCTATCCGACAGTCAAGAGGCCATCTGGCAACTGGCGCCCGTATTGCCTACCCTTGATACCTGGGAGGGCAATAATTTTATCCTGACCGCCACGCCACCAACAGGGATTACCTTGGCGGACCATTTTCTGGAAGGTTTTGAAGTGGACGACGCCAGACTGCTCCAATGGACGGGCCAAATCACCGGTAGCAATGCATCATACCAATACCCCTTTAAATACAAGTTGAAATCAGGTGGCGGGGGAAGTGAACACTCCATGATCCTGCGACTGGCGGAGCAATATTTGATACGCGCTGAGGCCCGGGCCCGACTGGGAAACCTTTCCGGTGCCATGGCGGACCTGAACACCGTACGCGAGCGTGCCGGGCTTTCCGACATCCAAGGAAACGACCAAAACAGTGTGATCGATGCACTGATAAGGGAAAGACACCATGAACTCTTCGCGGAATGGGGGCACCGATGGTTGGACCTTAAGCGGACAGATAGGGCGGGAGCGGTCTTGGGACCCATAAAACCGGATTGGCAGCAGACCGATGTCCTATTTCCCATTCCCCAAAAGGAAATCCAAGCCAATCCCAATCTGGTACAAAACCCAGTTTACTGAACCCCATGATGGACAAGCATATGAAAACGATACACACACTGATACTACTTTTGGGAGTTCTGAACGTCAATTGTGCACCGACAGATTCCATAAATCCCACAGACGATGGCCTGCCACTAAAGGCCGAACGTTCATTTACCATCCACACCGATCAGGGGACCTGTATGGATTTGGACATTTCACCCAACGGAAGGCAATTGGTGTTCACACTGTTGGGCAATATTTTCACCATGTCCACCACAGGGGGCAAGGCAGTGCAACTGACCAAGGGAATGTCGTGGGACAGGCACCCCAAATGGTCCCCGGACGGAAAGAAATTGGCCTATCTGAGCGATGGTACTGGAACCGAGAACATTTGGATCATGGACGCCGATGGTTCCCATAATAGGGCCATTTCCCAAGAGGGACTGAATGCCTTTGTCAACGGTTTCAGGTGGTCCGATATAGGAAACAAGATTGAGGCCAATGGCCATGTCCATGACCTGAAAGGACACAAAGAACCCATGGCAAGGAACAACCTTCACGCCGTGGATTCGATTGTGAAGCACTTGGAACTTCCCTATAGCAAGGCCATTCTGTCCCCGGACGGTCAATGGTTGGCCCATATCAACCTAAAAGTATGGAACCAGCGCAAGGATGGGGACAACCATCTCAAATTACGGAACCTAAGGACCGGTGAGGAGCGTTGCTTGGTATGCCCCATAGACCAGTGGCGGGAAAACTGGGAGCAGTTCACCTTCTCTAAGGACTCAAGGTCCTTGTGGATTGGATACGGGGGAAAGGTCCACAAGATCGATATCGATACGGGCGAGGATACCATCATGCCCTTCACCGCGGACATCCAGGTTGAAATGGGACCTTCCCTATACCATGCCTTCTCCATGGATGACAAGGTGCCAGAGGTCTCCTACTTGGAGAGTGGTCACTTGTCCCCGGATGGCATATACTATGTCTTCAGTGCACTTTCCCAATTGTACACCATGCAATTGCCCCATGGAAAACCCAAGGTATTGGTGGAACAATCCACAGGCCAGTTCGCACCCCGGTATTCCCCTGATGGTTCCAAGATAGCCTATGTCACCTATGAAAGGGATACCATCGGGAACCTTTGGGTGGTTTCCGCGGATGGGGGCGTGCCCAAAAAACTGACCGCTACACCAGGCTATTACCAACATCCGGTATGGTCACCAAATGGCAAATGGATATCCGTTGTCAAGGCCCATGAACCGCATACATGGAAAAATGCACTTTCCAATGTGGGCAGTCTCTTACTGATCTCAAGTGACGGAAAAACGATGAAGCGAGTGCAGGACAGTGTCGAAATAGATGATTCCGGAGGGTTTGCACCCAGTGGAAAAGAACTGGTCCTGTTGACCCGGCCAAGGAAATCAAAATATAAGAAACTGCAAAAGAAGCATTTGGCAACCGGAAAGACCACGACCTTGGCCTTGGTGAATCGCTACGCCAAAGAAGTTTCCCTTTCTCCCGATGGAAGACATGTACTTTACCGTATCGGCAACAGCATCTATCTGACCGATATCACACTTCACCGGGAATCGACCCCCATATTGAGCCATGGTCCCAATATGGGCCAGATCATAACGATCAACCCCGTACAAGGGGGACATACGGCAGATTGGAAGAAAGATGGCAAGGGCCTTTACTACATATCCAATTCCAATATACTGGAAGTTTCCTTGGCAGCGATAACATTGACGTTGGACGGACAGGACCCATCCTACCGAAAAAGCAGGAATGTGGTTCCCATCGATACCTTGGCACACATAACGCTCCCCTTCAAAGAACAGAAGGGCGAGGGCGTACTGGCCTTGACAGGGGCAAAGATCATCACCATGGGCCCAAGGGGGGTCATTGCTAAAGGAACCCTGTTGATCGAGGGAAAACGCATCAGGGACATTGGACATGCGGGACAAATTCCCATTCCGCGGGGTGCCCGGATAATGGATGTGACGGGTAGGACCATAGTTCCGGGCCTTATCGATATGCACGCCCATAACCTTTTGCCTGATCTATATTTCCCAGAACAATGGTGGTCCTTGAAGGAAAACCTGAACTTTGGTGTGACCACCGCCAGAGATCCTTCCTGTACCCTTAACAATTTAGGGTATGTCCAATTGATAGAATCCGGCAAGTTGATAGGTCCCAGGTCCTTTGGTGCCATTGCCCACGCTTCCGACCAATTCCGAATAGATACCCAAGAGGATGCCCGGTTTTTGGCCCGTGCCGAAAAGGCGCATGGAGCCCTGTTCCTAAAGGTACATGACGAATATTCCCGAAGGCAAAGACAATATATGGCCATTGCCGCAAAAGAGGAGGGCTTGAACATTACGGGACATACCGCTTCGATAAACCTTCATGGCATATATAATCTATCGATGATCTTGGACGGTTATACCGGACGGGAACATATCACTGGCAATGGCCGATTGTACAATGATGTAGCGGAGCTTTCCAAAATCGCAAAGATCTGGCATACCCCGACCCTTATCAATTCATCGGGCAAATTTGCCGAGATACAACATCGCTACAGATCGCATCTGAACTACCCGCCCATCAAATCTTTGGATCATGTGCCGGATAGTACATTGAAAAAAGCCAGTACCAATACAAACTTGATGCACAAGGAATCGAGGGGAATGTACTATGCCCGGAATTTTGCCAATCTCATCAAAAAAGGTGTGCGCATCACGGCCGGTTCGCATGGGGATTATCCCGGGATACAGTTGCATTGGGAAATATGGCTCCTACAGCAAGGTGGACTTTCACCCTATGAGGCACTCTCCATGGCCACTGTCCATGCCGCTGAGGGCCTTGGGCTTCAAAATGACCTGGGCTCCCTTGAAAAGGGAAAAATAGCGGACCTGTTGATCTTGGAGAAAGACCCTATGCAGGACATCAAGAATACCCTGACGATCCAAACCACGATAAAGAACGGGGTTGTCCATAAACCCGAGCAAGGGCCAATGAAAAAGGGCCGAGAGAATCAAAGATAAGTATTTGATTTAGCTAAATACCTGTCCGGTGCATTCACTGTAATGCTACTGGGCGGGTATGAATCAATTTAGGGTCTTAGGCGATACGTGACCAAATGATCTTGGTAGAGCACGAACACCGTTTGTCCAACAACTTGAAAATAGCGCAGTTCCCGACCCTGATATTTCGGGAGATAGAAACTATGGCGATACGTTCCGTCTTTTGTACGGTAAACGTCAACAACTGAATTGTTACCGAACACCTCCCACGTTTCATTGTCCGATCTTATAGAAGAGTTGATATAAAGGTCGGGGCCAAAGACACAGCTTCCCCTATTGACCTTGGTGGGAATTTTTCCAAAGGTCCTTTCCCTGCCCGAATTGATTTCCACCAATTCCAGTTGGGCCTTGGAAACGGTATCTATCGTACGGGACATATAGCGTTCCCGAAGAAGGGTATCCAAACTGATGATCTGGTTCCTATAATAGAAAACATACAACAGTTGTTCAAAAGCCCTATCATAAAGAAGCATACCGTCACAACAGAAAATGCCATCCACCTGTTTTGGCAAGGTGTAGGAGGGAAGGGTGTCCCCCTGTGCATTTCTTGGGATAAGTTGGGTTTTTCCCCTTACCGCGTCCAATGTCCTGAACACGGTCAAGTGCTTTGAAATCCCATGGAAACCGTCAAAAGAAAAATTGTCATATCCGCTGACATCAACGGTATCGGAAAACAAATTTCCCTTTAGCACCATACCCGCAGGTCCATCGCTCATGTATACTATAGGTGAGTCAATATTCACTCTCAGCCGGTCTACATCGAACCTTTTGTTTTCTGTTGAAACGTTAAGTTTTAAATTAAAATGGACCGTATCCCTCAATTCGGTATCCGTCATCAACAGATGTGCCGGAGCTTCCCTATGGCCCAAAAATAGGTGATGATCGGTATTTCCGGCGATATAATAGCCTTCAAACTTCAAATCCAAGATATTGGACCTAGTAAGTACAGGACGTGAATCTCCATATTCCCGTTCAAAACCGTTCTTGGTGGAATCAACCGTTCTAGACTGAAGAAATAAGATCAAAGGCAGTGATGCCCCGACCAGAAAACTTACCGTAAGAAACAACAATTGTTTTGTATAGGTCTTCATATCAAATAGGCTTTGGTAGATAAAAGAATAGGCCCCAAGATATGGGGCCTAGAATCGCTGATCATGGATCCCTCCGTAATGGGGTCGTACAATCCGCATCATAGATTTGATGTAGGCCGGATTGTCCCGGAACGGGCATTATGCACAAATTAGTAAGTGTAACAGGATTGCAGGCAACCTGCATCTGGCCACAGGGCTGGTTCGGGATCTTGTAATACCCGATCTGTGACATTTCCTCCGTATCGAAAGTGGCCATCTGGGATTCCCCGACCCTTGCGGGTTGGGCCACAAATGCACTTCCGACGGCAAATACGATGACAGCAAGCGCTATCGTTAAACGTGACTTTTTCATATTATGAATACTAATAGGTTACCCCTACTCTTTTTATCAGGTTTTCGGGTTCCCCTGATCCTATCGCGCAATAAAATATCGTTGTCTACTTGAATCTTATCTTTTTGGGTCGGTCGGTACTGAGCAAAATGGAAAACAGTGCCGCAAGGACAAAGAACATATTGAAAATGAGATGCTCCTTCCATCTAAGACTTTCCAAGACCCCGCCACAGGAACAGGGGATATGGTCGCTGAAGTTCAGCAGCAATGTGATATAGGTGGTGAACATTACCATCAGTGCAAAACTCCCATACAGAGCCATTGTCCTGAAGCCTTCAACCAACAAGAGCAGGGCAAGCGCATATTCCACAACCGGTACCAACCAGGCCACCCAAACCACATGTTCTTCCAATATGGGCGATTGCCCCAACTGCACCTTGAACCCATGGAAATCCATCACCTTACTGGTCGCCGCATATATGAACAGCACAACAAACAGAAGACTGACGGTCTCCACAATAGTGTTTGTATATTTTTCTATCCATTTCATGCCAACCGTAATTCTTTGGTTTACAGCGACAAAGTTACATAGGCCCATGGCTCTATGAGGGATTATTTGGGCTCTGGGAAGGATTATTTTGAGAGCATCCTGAGTTCAGTGGGACTATATCCATACCGTTTTCTGAACTCCCTGGCCAAATGGTTGCCCTTTTTGAACCCGACCATCTTGGCAATGGCACTGATGGTCCTATTGGAGTGTTCGATCAGAATATGAGCTTTTCTCAGCCGTTCGTTTTTTTGAAATTGAAAGACGGTCATTCCGTAGAGTTCCTTGAACCCTTTTTTGAACTTGAATTCATTGGTGCCACAGATAAGGGCCAGTACTTTTATAGGGGGTAGGGGCCTGTCCAGATTGTCCATGATGTACTGTTCGGCGGTCCTCAAGTTCTCAACATCCATGATATGGAGGATAGCGGTCTCCTTTTTTGTTGTCTTGGGCAAGAGTTTATGGCTCCTCAATTTGCGCTCAATGTTATTTTTCAGACGCTTTTCATGTACCCCTTTGTTCTGTACCATATCAAAGCAGGTCACGATGATCCTCCGTTTTTCCCCATTGGCCTTAGGGAAACAAATGATGTGGCAGTGGGTAGGTAGGGTAAGACCCGAAGGAGTTGCAAAGTCCAAGGACACGGTCATCTCCCAAATGGAATGGCTCTGGGACACCTTGATCACCTTGCTCCAGCCCTTCTGCGAGTCCGGGGACAAAAGCGCCGTAAAAGGGAGGCCGGCCAGTTCGCCAATCGGATGATCCAACATCTCCACGACCGTATCGTTCGTTCGCTGTATTCGGCCCGAACCATCGAGTTCAAAGAACATTTGCACAATGTGCCTATAGGAATCATGTATGTTCACGAACCCTTGGTGCATAAAGGCATCCTTGATTTCCTCTGTGGCACTGTTGACCAAGAAAGTCAATGCCTCCAAAACATCATTCTTATCGGATCGTTCGATTTGGTAAGAGAAGTTCCCGTTGGCTATCTTCAGCAATTGGGCATATATCCTGTCGAGTCTTTCTTTGTTTTCCGGTCGGTCCATATGTTCTCTATTTGTTTTGGTCCCATGGTCTGGTGATCCTCAATTCCGATTCAGCCATCGTGCAAAAGGAATTGCTCCGCTTCGTGCAGGTCCGCAAAGATGCTGACCGGGACAGTGGGCATTTTTGACATGATGAATTTGGAGAAGGCCCGTTCCAATGGCGTGGTGGCCACAAGGGCCAGGACCTCGACAAGTTCCGTCCCTTCACTTGCCAAATACCGCCATGCATCCTTCTCCACATGCTTAAGGCCTTTTAAACTGCACAGGATGGGACTGGGTTTTCCTTGCTGCAGACGTATCCGGCTGGCCACGACCGTTTTTGCCCCGGGAAGGTCGATATGTGCATGCTCTTTCCAAATGAAGAAGAGTATTCCGTTCTTCAACCACATTGTCGCAATCTCTGTTTCCACATGCCGTTCCATCCGTTTTTTTTTTCAAACGGGGATTAAATTACTGATTTTTCAATTTCACATTAATAGGAAAAATCCTAATATTTAACAGAATCAGCTCTAAAATGGAAAAAAATGTATCTGATAGGGATTATTTTGTAGACCAACAGCACCTTTTAAAGCTTATACTGTTGATTTTGATTAGTTTGAATCCGTAACATTTGAATGGTTATGAGGTGAAAAGCTAAGGTTTGGTGTCAAAAAATGGTTCCATTTGAATCGGATCGGTAATTGCCAGTTGTTCACCAAAGAAAAAAAAAAAAATGGACAAGTTTTTTCCAACAGGTGCAGACCGCCCCTTTGTCCATCCGTCCAAAGTCACAAGTGGTACCTTGGATATGTATTAAAGATCATGGACATGAAATATCAGAAACTGCTATCGGAATTTGAGGGTCAATTGGATCATCTGGAAAGTGGGAACGGGGATGTACTGTTCAAGGCGGAGAAGGGGATCGCACTGGTGGAGAAGAGTATCCGGAAACTCCAAAAACAGATCACGGGCAAGACGTTTGCCACCCAGGCCGATGAGATCTATTTCTTCAAGCACGTGAAGCCCCAGATTTTCAGCAAGCTGATCTATTATGTCAAACTCTTCAATATCGAGAGCAAGCGGCCAAGGGGAAACAATGCCGCCCAGATCAAATACTTACAGCACCAGATCGACAAGTTCCAGACCTTTTTCAATGACAACCTGGAATTTTACAACTATTATCGACGCGGGGCCATGTCCCTTGACGATCGGTATTTTGTGCGCGGCAACCGAGATCTACGGCTTCCGCTAGAATCCTTCCACTTTTTGATCGATGACCAGTTCTCCACCTGCCAGGATGGGACCGTGGCCACCATTATGGCCTATGACATGCTCATCGTCTACCTTAGAAAGGAAGTGGATGACTTGACCAATACGTTGGAACCCCAAAAAAACATACCTATGGAAAAACCTTCAAAACTGTTCTGGACCGGGAGCAAGACCGATTTGATCGAACTCTTGTACGCACTTCACTCCAGTGGTTCCATCAATAGCGGAACCGTTGACATCAAGGAAATGGCCTCACATTTTGAGCATTTTTACAATGTGGACCTTGGCAACTACTACCACACCTTTATCGATATCAGGTCGCGGAAAAGTAGTCGGACAAGGTTTCTTGACAAGCTCATCGAAATGCTCAACCGGCGCATGGAATCCCTGGATGAATGAGGCTTTTATTTTTCCCAAGTTGGTACCAACTTGGGAATTTTGGTTTTCGGCCAATTTTGATGCGATATTTTTGGATTTTATCAAAATTTTGAACCCCGCATAAGGCCAAACAAACCCAAAGCAGCATAAATTAAATTTTAAAAAAATCGTTCCCAAGTTGGTACCAACTTGGGAATTTTTTCCAAAAAGACTCTTCAGTTTTGTGGCAAGAACCCGGATGGCGGACCCAAAGAACAAACCGATTGGGTCCACCCCATCCATTAAACCACATTACTATGGGAGCAACGATCATTACCACGGAGGACCTTATGGAGTTCAAGGACGAACTCCTCAAGGAATTCAAGAACCTGATGGTGGAACACACCCATCCCCGGCCCAAGACCTGGCTACGTTCCAGCGATGTACTGGAGCGGTTGGAGATCAGCCATGGCACCTTACAGAACCTTCGTAACAAGAACATCATTCCAAGCTATAAGGTGGAGGGCATCCTTTACTATGATGCCCTCGAGATCGATCAGATCATCTTGGAGAACAGGGTCCAATTGATGGATGGGAGCCTATGAACTATATCAAACATCTCAATGCAGTGCTTGTGGAAATCCATGGGGACGATCGGTTGGCCCCCGGCCATGTCAGCCTTTACCTGGCCCTTTTCTTCTATTGGAACTTGCACCGCTTTCCAGAACAGTTCCCGGTCAACCGGAAAGAGCTTATGAGAATGGCCAAGATGGGTTCCAAGTCCACCTACCATCGATTGTTGCGGAATCTGGACGATTGGGGATACCTGGCCTATTCGCCCTCTAACAGCCCATCACGGCCCAGTACGGTCAAGCTGTCCAAAAATTGGGACGACAGCGGTACACTTTTGGAACGGACCCGTACCATTTTTGGGGCCTACCGTCCCATATCCGTACCGGTTACCATATATAAGAAAACATACCAAACAAGCAAACGCTCTACGGGAGCCAAGCCTAAAAGCCAACTGGAAGTCCTCGATTTTTTTAAGGAAAAAGAATACAGGCTTGAAGAGGCCTTCAAATTTTTCAACCATTACCAGGCCATAGGTTGGAAAGTGGGCGGTAAGGTGCCCATTGTGGATTGGAAAGCAGCGGCGGACAATTGGATGCTGAAGGCAAAAGAACTGAAGTCGGATCACTTGATGGTCAAAACAAAGAAAGACTATGGCGAACCCCTCTAAGATAACCGAAGGCGGTGTGGTCTATTCCCTTGGCCACTTTGACGGGAAGCAGGTCCGCTACGACTTTTCCAAAGTGCTGACCTACCTGGACGCCAAGGGCAAACTGCTCTTTGGACGGAAATTCCAAATCCATCCAGAGGACAGGGAAGTGTTGCTAAAGCTCTGCAACTATATGGTCCGAGACCATGCCAGTTGTCGCAAACAAGGCATCGATCCCAACAAGGGCATTCTTTTGTCAGGACCAGTGGGCTGTGGCAAGACCAGTCTCATGAAACTGATCCGGTTCATCACCCCGCACTATCGGCCCTATGAGATCATCCCGGCCCGAAACGTCGTATTTGGGTACAACCATATCGGGCACCGGATCATCGAGGACTACGGCAATGGCCATTTCTACTGCTTTGACGATATCGGGGTGGAACCCATGGGCCGGCACTTTGGCAAGGATTGCAATGTAATGGGGGAGATCCTGCTCTCCCGGTACGAACTTTTTTTGGAATCGGGTCTCCGTACCCATGGGACCACCAACCTGAACGCCCAGGAACTGGAGGAGCGCTATGGCAAACGGGTCAGGAGCCGCATGCGGGAACTGTTCAATTTGATCGCCTTTGATCAAAGTGCCCGGGATAAAAGGGGACACCCTCCCAAGGGAGAAGGCCCTGTCAAGGAAAAACAAAGAAAACGCTAAACACCAAAAAAAATGAAGATAGCCACATTAAACATCCAGAACCTGTTCCACAGGGACCTATCGTTCTTAAAACAAAATGCCTCCAAAAACCTCCAAGATTGGATGGAGGAGTTCCAACACTTGTTGCGCAACCCTAAAAAGGAGGAGCATGTGCTGAACCGGATGCGGGAACTCGCCTTTTTGATGGGTTTCAGTCCGCAGACGACCGAACCCTTTCTGACCCTTCGAAGGAAAGGAGGGCATCTTTATGTAAAGCCCTTGGGGAGTGAACGCCAGAGCAAGGCCACCGAACGGGTCGGTTGGAACGGTTGGGTGGAACTTAGGAGCTATCCCTTGGATGAAGGGCACCGCCAGCCGAAGGTAGAGTGTATTGCCCAGGCCGCACCTGATATCCTGGTGCTCCAAGAAGTGGAGGATAGACCCTCCCTTTCCGATTTCAATAGGGAATATCTGGGACCAAAATTGGGCGGGGCCTTCGATCAGTGGCTCTTCGCCGAAGGGAATGACCCCAGGGGGCTTGGCCATGCCATATTGGCCCGTAACGGTTATCGGATCACAGGTTTCCAAACCCACGCCCACGAACGGGATGCGACCGATGGTGACCTGTTCGGAATGGATTGCCCGGAATTCACGATCGTGACCCCGAACGGGACGGAGATCACTATCATCAGTGCCCGTTTCCAAGGGGATGGCCTTTCCACGGATTTCCATGCCAAACGAAAGAAACAGGCCCAAAGGGTGTGCTGGTACTGTGATCGTTTGAAAGCCGAGGGCAAGGATAAGATTGTTGTTTGCGGATATTTGGGAGAAGTGGCCTATGGGGATGCACTTAGGCCGTTGTTGGGCGGCAAGTGGATGCGGGACATTCCCCAGCACCTGGATTTTGATGCTGCCATGGGAAAGGGTCCCAAGGATCTGGTGGGAGGGGAGCCGTATAAGGGATGGTCAGCCAAGCACGATTATCTGTTGAGTTCCCCGGCACTATATGGAGCGATGCAACGATGTGGGGTACAAGTCCCTCTTTCGCAAAAGGGCCAAAAAGGAATCACATCCCTTTTCTCGAATCCAAAAGGCTACTCAGATAATATGGCGCATCCCATGCTATGGGCGGAGTTTGACGTATGATTTCTGGGAATTCAATTATATTTGGTGATAAGGGAGTACCCATGGAATAGAAAGACCACTGAAATCAACGAGAGGTCGATTGGCCTCCAATTAATTTCCAAGTTTGTTAAAAATTGTCTTATCATGCTTACCAGGGGACATATCATAGGTAAATTGATTGATGACCTAGCTGTTTTACAGTCTCAAATTCAATTAAGGTGCCAAATTGGGTTGACAGATTTGAATAAATTCAGTGAGGATTTTATCAAGGAAGTCCTAAATATCACTTTTGATATTCAATTGAAGAATCTCAATGAGGGAAGGAGCAATGAACCGGGGCTGGACTTGGGGGATTTGAAAAGTAAGATGGCATTTCAGGTAACTTCGACCGCCAAATCCGATAAAATCAATGATACCTTGCAGCGTATCAACGAAATACAATGTGACCAATATGATGAAATAGGGATATTTATTCTGGGTAAAAAACAGAATTCCTATGTTGCTGTCAAACAGGATCTGATGGACAAATGTAATTTTCAATTAGATTCCATTATGGACATTGCTGACTTGGGCAAACACCTGGTGACATTGGATTATGAAAGACTTTACAGTTTGCACAAGCTGTTTGAAAGGGAGTTCCAGATTGTGCTTACTGAATTTGAAATCCCCAACAATGAAGGAGTATATCCCACATCATTGTTTGACAAATTGGAAATTGCCCCGACCACCTTTTGTGAAAACGCCAAGGATTTTTTCAAGATGTTTCCGGATGGAGGGTATTCCTTGGAAGATTTGGAAGTCTCTTTTAAAAAACTCGGACAACTCCCCAGGGTCACCAGGGAGTTGCTTGAAATAATGATTTCAATAGGCACCGATGGACCCTTTGACAATTATCTTGTAGATTATCAGGAACTGAAAAGAAAATTGAAGATACCCGAGCAGGAGTTAAAAGAGGAAATAGGCATTTTGATGCGAAAGGGATTTGCTTATGATCCCGAAGGGCCTGATCCTGAAATCAGTTTGAAAATGGATACTGTGACCACGGATATCATTTATTTCGCAATGGAAAGGGATTGTTTGGGAAAAATCCTTGTATCCATGGACTTTACGCTATTGGATGGATAACGGCACCCAGATCAAGTGGACAAGGACCAAGTGATACCATTGCATGTAAAATCGATTATATGAAAAAGACCATACTTAAGATCACAGGTGTAGGACATGTTCCATCCTCCTTGGATGGTATTGATATCAAATTTTTTTATGATGTCGTAACAATGACAAAGGAAGGAAGAAAAAAGCCAGTGGAGCATAAGATTCCACATGTGGTCCATGTAATTATTTCTGGGACACTGGCCGCAGACTGGGGGTTTGCCATTTGGAGGTCCTCGGAAGAATATGAAGATTTGGTACCCTTGCTTATGCCATATGCCATCGAACACGTAAAAGAAAAATATGACTTGGGCGACTTAAAGGAAAGCGAGGTGGTCAAATTGATCCATGGACCGTCTGCACCTGAATTTGATATGGATGAATTTCCTAAGGTGGTCGGTTATGAAGAAACCTTGGAAGAGAACACAATATCTGTTGATTCAGGTGACCAACACACTTCCCATACCTCGCTTGCGGACACGATTATCAGTACAAGGGACCATATCAATGTATTGGTCCGTGACAGGACCGGTATGCAGTTATTGGAATTGGAACAAGAACAAAATCTCAAAGACCTTTATAGGTCACCTAGGACTAAGGAAGAATTTTGGTATGGGATGGCAGCTCTAGCAAATCTTGCGGGAAAGATCAATAAGGAATGTGTCCTGGCTATGATGGGATTGCCCAAAAAGGAGATTGGACCCATCAAACAATTGGAAGTCTTCCTCAGTACACTTGTTACGAACCCGGATGAGATTATCATTCCACTTAAGAGCATAAACCACATACGTCAAGGATATCCTATCCATACGGATAAGGTGGACAACTATATTGAAACCTTAAATTCTTTTGGGTTGGAATATCCCTTGACGAATTATCCAATATCTTGGACAATCATCCTAAATGAATATGCTGTGGCACTCAATAAGTTGTTTGATGTCCTCAAAGCACATATCAAGCGATGACAATACTCCTTCCGACGGGGATGTATTGGAAAAAAGGGATGATTTCCTTTCAAGAATCCGCCGTTTAATTGATTTCGTTAGGTTTTTGGCATATTGTGGGCCATATGGTCGGTTGTATCATGGGTTTCTTCGAAAAAGACCTTTGCTTTCCGCACAAAGAAAAAGGAAAGATTCTTGAATGATTTCCTTTAGGACTTGGCCAAGCTGTTTGAACACTTCAATCATGGTACAGAGTCTTTGTCAGGGATTGTAGAATGGCCAATGCGATTGCCGTTCTGCTTTCCGTTTTTCGTGTATGCTCTGCCTCAATACTATTGGATATGAAACCGGTTTCCAAAAGGAGGGAAGGGAAATGCCCATGGGTCTCCCGTAGTACTTGGAAGTTGGCCCGTTTCAATCCACGGTCAACGATTCCCAGAGAAGTACCAAAACGATCCGTGATCGCAGCGGCCAATTTCTGGGACCTCGGATCCACCGGTCCGTCAGCAACAAACACCTCAAATCCCTGTGCCTTGTCATTTGGGGCCTGGTTGCAGTGGATGGATACAAAGGCGTCCGCCATAAGGATCTTGGCCAATCGGCTCCGGTCCCCCAAGGATATCAAGGTATCCTTATAACGGGTCAGATATATTTCCAAGCTGTCCTGGAACAAGGTATGGTTCAAACGTAGACATTCCGTGGCTATACCCATGACCACTTCTTTTTCCAAGATTCCATTCGTTCCAACGGCCCCGGAATCAACCCCTCCATGACCGGGATCGATGACCACTATGGGTTTTTGTGCCATGGCCATGGAGAGGGACAAAAGCAATGGGATCAAGATGATGCTTCGTTTCATATTATTTTGTTTTCGGATTGAACAATTTCCAGTGAATCTTTTCTTTAGATGAGAATACATCAAAAATTAACAGTTTTAAGTGTTAAAAAATATGATTGTTAAAGTGATTGTATAAAATCGTTGGAGATTCCGCATTGGAAATCAAGCATTCATCAATAACCGGCCCTAATCAGGCCAAAAGTCGAACAGTCATGAAAAACCAAAAAAGAGCATTGTTGCTATGGGCCTGCCTATTGGCATCCCTGCCCATCTACCCCCAGATCGGGGGCATCGAGGATTCCGTCAACGATATCTCGGACACCATCCGTACCATCTTTCCCATCATTCTTGGGGTTATCTTCCTTATCGGTTTCCTGTTCAATGCAGGCCATTTCTTCGGGGAGAACGCCGATCTCAAAAAAGGGATTACCCGTGTCCTGGTCTTTGTCCTTATCGCAGGGGCGGTCGTGGGCATATTTACCTATCTCATCGGTATTGTGGTCTAATCGTAAAAGAGCCTGTTTTTATCCTCTTGCTATGAAACCGTATAAAATCTACCGCCATATCCGCAGTCGTGCCCTGATATTTGGGCTGCCCGTGGCCTTTTTTGCCCTCCAGATGCTGGCCGTCATCGGCTCCTTGATGGCGGTCATCTTCTCCTTTGACCTAAGATTGCTTTTTGGGGCGATGTTGGGCAATGGCATCCTCTACGGTCTCCTCCTCAAATTGGCCCGAAGACCAGAATTGTTACGAACGGGAAATGTATTTCCCCATATGATCTCCAACAAAAAAATCACCTTAAATGAAGCATACGATGAACTTCCATGAACGATATCCCATAGTGGATGTGGACCAAAACCGGATCATGGCCAACAATGGGAACTTGGCCTATGCCTACCGTCTGGAACTTCCCGAGATACATTCCCTCTCGGAGAAAGACTTCGAGGACCTCCATGGGCTCTGGTTCCAGGCACTCAAATCCCTGCCCGCGGGTACCCTGGTCCACAAACAGGACATTTATAAAAAAATAGCCTTTGATACCGAGGACTTACATCGAGATTCCTTTTTGGCCAAAGCTACCGCCAAGCATTTTCAAGGCCGGGAACATCTCTCCCATGAATCCCTGCTTTTCTTTGTTTGGCCCAAGAACAAAACGGTCAACAGTTCAAGCTTGTCCAATCCCTTTGCCCATATCCCCAAAAAGCTGCCCGAGACACTAGGGGAAAAGGCAGAGGAGTTTGGCAAAGCGGTACGGGATGCCGTGATGTTTCTGAACAATGGTACCCATCTATCGCTCCAGCCGTTCAACCAGGCATCCGTCATCCAATATACCGATGACTATTTCAACGGGTTCAACAAGGGATTTGATACCGATATGGTGCTTGACAAGGACAAGGCCCAAATAGGGGACCACTGGTTCGGGGCCATGGCCGTGAACAATGAGACCTGTTTCGGGGATGTGGTAAAGACAAGTCGGCCCAATGAGAAATACACGGCCGACGGGTTCCTGTTCCACCAGGGTTTTATCGATGGCCTTGGCCTGACCTTTCCGGGGAACCATATCGTCAACCAGATCATCCATCTCGATGACCGGCATAAATGGCGGAAACTGTTGGAGAAACGTCTGGAGGAACTTTCCAAGAGCAGCAATTTCGGTTCCCAGAACAAAGTGCTGTACGACAGGGTCTCGGACACCTTGGATACAATAAACCAAGACGATTCCTCCCGGATCATACGGGGCCAGTTGAACACCATCTTTTGGTCAAAAGAAGAAAAGGAACTGGATGCCACCGTCTCGGAACTTGTGGCGCGGTTCAAGGAACTGGATATCCGACCCTATTGTCCCGAAGGCCTGTCCCGAATCCATTACCTGCTCAACAGCTATCCCCTGTTCTCCTCCAATTTTTCGGACAGTGACCTGTATGTGGCCGACCTGAAACATGCTCTCTGCCTGATGGTCAATGTGACCAACTACCGCTCCGATAATGAAGGGGTACTTTTCAACGACCGTTTGAACAACATCCCGGTCCGAAAGGATGTATGGGACGAGGGGAATAAGCGCATCAAGGCCCGGAACTTTGCCATTTTTGCACCTACCGGAGAGGGGAAATCCTTTTTGGCCAACAACATCCTGCGACAATATTTTGAACAAGGGGTCCGTTTGGTGATCATCGACCTAGGGGGAAGTTATGCCAAGTTCGCCCAGCTCTATCCCAATCAACATATCACCCTGAAATACGAACAAGGGAAAAACCTCGGTATCAACCCCTTTTATAAAACCCCTGGCGAAGGTCTCGCCCCGGAGTGGCTGGAGGACCTGACCGTCTTTTTGATGGAACTCTATGGTTCCCATCAAAAAGTGAACAAGGCCCAGGAAGTGGCGTTAAAGAAAATCCTGCGCAGTTACTATGGAAAGATCAAGCATGGCCATAGTCTGGACGGGCTGTATACCTTTATCGAGGAAAACCGGGAATCCCTGTTGGGGGAACTGGGCATCGACCGGAGCTATTTTAACCTGACCCATTTTCTGCATATCCTTTCCGAATATGTGGGGGACGGCCTCTACAGCTTCCTGTTCAAGGTCGGGGAAGACCAATCCCATCGGTTGGAGGACAAACGCCTTATCGTCATTGAACTGGACGAGGTCAGGGACAACCGGGAGGTGCTCTCGGTAATGCTCAAGCTCATCAAATCGGCCATTCAACGGACCATCTGGCGCAACCGTTCGGAGCGGGGGATTATCCTTTTCGATGAGTTTGCCAAGCAGCTCAAGTTCGACAACGTGCTGGAGAGTGTGGAGTTCTATTATCAGGCCATCCGCAAGCAGAACGGTGCCATCGGCATTGTTCTACAGTCCATAAACCAATTGCCCGAAAACCATACTTCGGCCACCATCTTGGAGAATACCCAGGTCATTTACAGCCTGCGCAACGAAAAAGGATATGAAGCCCTCAAACATCGGCTCAACCTTAGCGCCCATGACCTGGACCAACTCCGTTCCATCAAAAATGACCTGAAGGGTGAACGCAAGTACACGGAGATCTTTATCAAGATCGGTGCTGAGAGCAACATCTACCGATTGGAAGTGCCCCCGGAGGTCTATGCGGCCTACCTCACTGACGGCATCCAAAATAAAGCTATAATGGACCATTTTAAGGAAACCCAGGATATGGAGCAGGCCATCAAGGAATTTATCGCTACAACCAAAAGATCAACAATCCAAAATCAAAAGACATGAGGAAAAAAATCACCAAAGCGCTCATCATCACCCTAGGCTTGGCCCTATACCTGCACGGACGTGCTACCGCCCAGGGGATGCCCGTTTATGATAATACAAATTTTATTTCCCTCGGGAAACAACTCATCGAATCCGCCAAACAGACCGCGGAACTGTTAAAGATGGTGGACGAACTGAACGCTGTCCGGGAAAAGATCGAGAAGGTCAATAATGCCGTCAAGCAGTACCAGGCCGTTAAGGACATCACTCGCAACAACGAACAACTCTTTGAGATGGTCCGGGATGGTCTTAGGGAAATTTTGAACTCTCCTTACATCCACGGCCATGAAGTGGAGACCATCTCGAATACCTTCAACGGTGTGATCGAACATTCCTTGGGCCAACTGGAATTTATGGACCAGGTTCTCAGCAGCGACGTTTTGAACATGACCGATGCGGAACGTCTGGAGATATTGAAGGCCCAACGGGAGGCATCCCAAGGGATGGTGGCCGATATCCAACTGAAGAAGCGGCGGTACGATAGGGTCATTTCCTTCCGGAAAATGCAGGCCCTTATCAAGGAGAGGAACCTGAACTATTAAAGGTACGTTATGGGACTCGAATATGTGGACGCGGTCTTCCAGACCATTAAGGACAGCAGTTTTGCCACCTACACCATCGGGGGCATGAAGGCCTTGGCCGTGCTGTTCTTTCTGGTCAACATCCTTAAAAAGTATTATGAGGGCGGAGCCTCCCGGACTGGCTTGACCTGGGGATTGACACCCACCGATCTGATCAAGAACTTTGCCGTGGTGCTGGTGGTGCTTTTCTCCACGGAAGTGTTGGCTACTTTTGACAGTGTTTTGGTGGCCATAGAGGGCCAGTACCGCGAAACGGCCCCCAATCTTTTGCCCCTGGGACTTCAGGAAGTGCCGATAGAGGAGGAGTCCGGCCTATTTGATGCCGCGACCAAGGCCATGGCCCTGCTGTACGAATGGCTGGCCACTCCGTTTTTGGGTCTCCGCACCCTGGCCTGGGCCGGGGCACTGATGCTTTGGGTCCTGGACCTGTTCATCTATCCCCTTTTCTTGGCCGAACGCTATTTTATCCTAGGGGTCATGCAGGCATTTTTTCCACTGGTCATCAGCATGGCGGTATTCGAAAAGTTCAGGGAGATGGGCTATCGTTTTTTTCGGCTTTATGCAGCAGTGTATATGATCGTTCCCGCTTTCTTTTTGGTCAATGTGTTCATCAATGCCCTGTACCAAGAGGTGACGGTCAACTTTTGGCCCAACCTCTTTGGAACGGGGTACGGGAGCGAACTTTTCGCCCCCTTGATCGAACTGGCTGGAATTGGGTTCATCGTGCTGTTGAAGTTCAAACTGTACAAACGGGCGACCTCGTTTACCTTCCGCTTGTTCACCAACTAGAAAGGATCAAAGCTCATTATCAAAGACTAAAGCGCATATGAAAAACACCTATAAAAACATTACCGAAATTTTACGGCTGAACCGATTTATCGTATTGGCCACCGTCGTCCTTTGCCTATTGAGCAGTGGGCTTTCCCTGGGACTGTTCTACCACAATCAGGAGAAATTCCTGAACTCTGCCTTTGTGGTGAGTACAGATGGCACTGTTATTCCCTTGGAACTGGTTGACCAACAGGAAAACCGTGAAGTAGAGGCCTTGGCCCATATTGACCGCTTCCATCGGCTATTTTATGGGATTGATGGTACCAACTATAGAACCCGCTTGGAAAAGGCCCTTTGGCTGGCGGACGCATCCGTGGATGCCATTTATCGGCAAAAACGATCGGATGGGGTCTATAACCGATTGTTGCAGTTTTCGCTTCGGCAGGAAGTGGTCACATTGGACATTGAACTGGACCTCGACCAAGAGCCCTATGGATTTCGGGCAAGGACGGTACTTGAGGTTAACCGGGGGACTGTCACCGACCGCTACCGACTGGATACTTCAGGAGAGCTGGTCCTGGTGGACAGGAACTTTCCGAACAATCCCCACGGGCTGTTGATCACCCATTTTTTCGAGGATGCCTTGCGCAAACTGGAACCACAACCGTAAACCCACACTATCATGAAACTGGAAAAAAACAAAATTATATTTATTGGATTGATAGTCTGTATTACCGCTTTTATCGTGCTATATGCCGTTTCCATGGAGCAAAACAAGGAGGGTCCAGAACTGAAGCAGCCCAACGTCCCTGAACTCAAGGATCAACCTGAGGAGTACGGCTCCAAACTGGAGGCGGTGGATGATATCAAGGAGGAGCGGCATATCACAAAGCCCAGCCTATACGGGGAGGGCCATCTAGATTCCCTATGGGAAGAGAAGGAGCGACAGCGTATCGTGGATAGCATCTACCGTGTTGGTCGGATTGACTATGGGGAGGGTACATATCGAAAATCCAAAAAGATTCCATTGGAAAATGAAGCTGCATTCCACACCAAACCCAATCCATTTCCAAAACAGGAAACCGAACCTATCGATCTCTCCAAAGCCCATCGGGACTTCTTTGGCCATAACATAACACATACCAATGCCAAACCTCCCATGGCAGTGGCGATGGTCAATGGGGAGCAGACGGTCCGCTCCAAAAACCGCCTGGAACTGCGGTTGAAGGAGGCGGTGGAACTCAACGGGAGCTATTTCAGCCGGAACACCCTGTTCTATGGCTTTGTCAGTTTTCGGGCCAATAGGGTCTTTGTGACCATTGATCATATCGGTTCCAATCCCGTAAGCCTAATGGCCTATGACCTTTTGGACGGCGGTGAGGGCATCTATGTGGAGAACAGTTATCGGGAAGAGGCCACGAGGGAAGTGCTGGACGATGCCGTCCAAGATGTGAACCTGCCCGGAATGCCCCAGCTAAATGGGATCAAACAGGTGTTCCGGCGTTCCAACCGCACGGTCCAAGTGACCATCCATGACCAATACCAATTGATACTCAAACCATAACATTCCATCCTATGAAACCATTCCATCTATTCATTTTCAGTCTTTTGATCTATGTGACAACGTATGCCCAAGTGGACACACTCTATGTCAACGACACCCATAATCTAGCCCTGATCTTTCCCGAACCCATTGCACGGGCGGTTACGGGACATCCCAACTATTCCTTTGACTATGATACCACTGCGCCTGGAAGGCTGGGACTGTTGCAGGGACATCGCGGTATGGACAGCAATCTGTTGGTTTTGACCGATGATGGATTGGCCTATTCCTTTGCCTTGGCATATCGAAAAAAGCTACAGGAAGGCCATCGGTTCGTGAAGGTGGGGGAAAGTATCGGCACTATCGCACCTGAGAAACCTATGGATTCTTTGGTCCAAAATCCCGTGCCCTCTTTGGGGTCGGATACCCTCAAGTACCAAAAGGCCAGCATGTATTTTTTGGAAAAGGCCCAAACGGTACTGCGTTCCAAACGGAAGGGTGGGATTATCCTTCGGCTTCGGGACGTGGCCTATTACGGCAGGGAAACCTATCTCGTTCTGGAGATCGAGAACCGGTCCGCTATCGACTTTGAGCTTGATTTTGTACAGCTCTTCAAGGCACACGGGAACCCGCGAAAAAAGTCCTCTTACCAGAAACTGCCTTTGGAACCCGTTTACAAACATCGTATGCCCACTATCGTCAAAATAGGACAAAAACAACGCTTTGTGTATGTGGTGCCCAAGTTCACCTTGGGGGACCGGGAAAAACTGCTGGTGGAGCTTCGGGAAAAGCATGGGAGCCGTCGTGTGACCATGTAGCAAAAGTGGACGAGCCATCACCCCATCCCAAAACTTTGTGCAAAGTTTTGGACATTTGTCGAAATAATTAAGACATTTTGTATATTTACGGTAAATTACGTCATTGAATGATATCCCATGGAGAAAAAAAACACTACAAAACAGGGGAAGAGCGCGGACAAGGGTTCCGATTCCCCAAGCCCAAGAACTGGCTCAAGATCTAGAAAAGCCCCAAAAGCCAGACATCGGGGCACTAAGGCCGCTGCGCTCAAAAGTGCTAATTTGGAAGCTTTGGAAAAACCACAGGATGCAAGATATGGGCTTCTTATTGCACAGCCGCAGCTTGAGGCCTTACACGGTGATTTTGCCACCTTTGACTGGAACGATGACTATAGGGGCCATGCGCTGGTCCGTGTCATACGCCATGGTATCGACTATGGTGTTTTTGAAAAGATGGCAGAACCAATGCCCTTTGAACAGGAGGCGTGGGCCACGATTCTTAATACCACCACCAGAACCTTGGACCGTTACAAGAAAGAGCACAGGTCGTTTAAATCACAGCAAACTGAACGCATCATTGAAATAAAGCAACTTTATCAAAAGGGAGTTGATGTATTCGGGGACAAAGATAATTTTGACGCATGGTTGGAAACCGAAAACTTATCTCTTGGTCGCATTAGACCGGTTTCCTTATTGGATACCTCGGTGGGCATCCATATGGTCAAGGATGAACTGGGCAGGATAGAACACGGTATCTTGGCATGATCGTTTACCGTCTGGGAAAACAAAGATTCATTGAAGACCTATCCGGGTCAGGTGCCTACATGAATGGTGGCAGGTGGAACAACAAGGGTGTTTACATGCTCTATACTTCTGAATCCAAAGCTTTGGCAATGTCCGAACTTTCGGTACATCTACCCTTGGGAATAGTGCCAAAGGATTACAGTTTCGTCAAAATGGAGATTCCCGACGATAAGATATTGGAGCTTGACATGAAGCTTTTGGACCCTATCGACTGGAAGACCCTGCCCCATGGTCCTGAAACCCAGGCAATCGGTGATCAGTTCATTCTCGATAATACCCATTTGGCACTTAAAGTACCTTCAGTTGTAGTGGAAGGTGATTTCAATTATGTGCTCAACCCGCATTTTCCAGATTATAACAGGCTGGTGACCATTATTGACAAAGGGCCTTTTCCATTCGATCAAAGGATTTTCGTAAGACCCAATACGAATTGAATCATTTTCCCTTTCAATCGTCGCCACTGCCCCACCTCAAACAGAAACAAAATAATGGTAGTCCACGGGGAAATTGGGTTTGGTTCCACTCTCAATGATATATACACCTTTCCATGGCATTGTATCTTAGTGTTGGGGTTGTTGTCAATCCATTTTAATAATGGTTGTTGTTTTTGAATTTTAGGGAAAATACAGAATACCGTCCATTAATTAGGGATCATATATCAAAAATACTCCAGAGGCACCGGTTAATATTGCCGAGGTAACGGGCATTGTAAAGCCGGCCAATACGCTTCCCCCAACGGCAATCCATTTGCCAAACGCCCGTATATTATCATTGGGACTGAGATCACCTTGTGGTTTTTTTATGGTTTTACGGACAAAGGTCTCAAAAGCCCTCTTAGAAACATGGATTGCTGTTCCCCCTGCCTCAACAATTTTGTCCAGTGCAGCACGGAATTTACAGACAAGCCATGAATTTGTGGTCAAAAACTCCCATTCCTCAAATAAAATCTCTGCAATCCAATCATCCTCTGTCTGGTTCAGGAGGTTTGTGAAAATTTCATTTTCGTTAAAGTTTTCACTTGAATATCTAACAATGTTCTCTGAATATTCTTTTGAAAATAAGAACGTTCGGATGCCATTGATGTCAATCAAGTTTTCATCAATTTCAAAATGAAAGGAGAGACTGGATAGGGCAATTTCACCAAATTCACTGTTATTGTTGAAGGCCTCCCCGAACATCCTGACAAAGGTATCCGAAACTACAATCTGTCCCAGGGCACCTGCCTGGGCCAATCCGATCATTTGGTTTAAGCTATCTCGATGCAACAGCATTGAGACATCGACCATGACTCTATCTTCCATATTATGTATATTTTAAATTCTTCCCATGTCAAATGGACTTCATAAAAACGGTTACATTTCCTTGGATATATGTTCCCCTGACCAAATCATAAGTATTTATTCCAATTTCATTTCAGACCTGTCCTTTATTTCCGTGGCAATATCTGGCCGCTTTTTGTATATGGTTTCTTTAAAGATTTCCTGAATAAAGGGAGCTACCCAGTATTGGGACCCTTCCTCTGGGGTCATTCCGACATCCAAGTAATCCATATAGTCACTTGACATGAAATAATGGTCATTCAAATAAAAGAGGTATGCGAAATGTTGGATGAAAAGCGATTCCATGTCAAAGGAAATAGTCTCCAAATATTTAATCCTATGGGGATTGTGTACCAAGGGATCGTTCAGGACCATGTTGTGAAAGAAATTGTAATGGGTATGGTCATTACATCTGTTCCTGATCTTTTTGTACCGATCGTCCTTATGCAGCAATCCGGTTATGGATTTTACCTTATCGGATTCCCTGATATAATTGGAGATTATTCGGAAATCAGGAATGGTTTCCTCCCCTTTTCTCCAATTGTCAATTTGTTCAACGATGAAGTTTTGGATGCTGAAATGGTCCTGGAGATATAGGTTTGAATATATGTTGATGATAGTGGAATCGTAATACTTGCGAATCAAGGCATATGCATCATTGATCCTTCCTTTTTGCAAAAGTTCACCAATGGAATTCACGGTTCCCTTAATGGAGGAAAGTGCATAGGTATCCAGGTTGAGGAAAGCTTTGATTCCTTGGGGCATCCAATTCATAATGGAAAAGGACAATGAATCGTAGAAATTGGAATAATTCTGCAACTCACCATGCACTTTATGGGAAGTGTATTTCGTGCCCAATCTGTCCTCTATGGTCATTTTTGGAAAACTCATGCTCAAAACGGTTAACACCAGATGGATGATAGTGGTCCTACGTGGTATTCAAGATCAATTAATTTCTGGGGGAAGACTCAACATCCTAAAGATAATGGATTATTTGATCCAAATGTAGGAATATACAACCTAAATTGATATGGACTCCGGTTCCTTCTTACTTGAGACGATTCAGGTCAATATCCAACTGCTCGGCAACTTTTGGAAATATTTCATTTTCGAACTTCATCAGCTCTTGGAATATTTCATGATACTTTTCACCGTTCATCTTCACTTTCATAAAGGTCTGGTCTTCATCGAAAGGATGCTTGGTCAGTATTTCAACTTTTTCTTGCAAATCCCGTCTAGATTTCGAAGGTTGGTAGAATATTATTTCTGACTTTAAGCTATATCTGGCATGGGCGAAAAAGTCCCTTAAATGTTGTAATTGGTTCAGGTCATTGCCATAGGTTTCGACTATTTCAGGAAAAGTTTGAACAAAGGCTCTCTTTACTTGCCCAAAACTTTTCTGCCAATATTCAATGCGCTTCTCGCCATAATCAGTATTGGTCTTTTTCTCCTGAAAATCCCTTAGCATTTCCGGGTTTTGTTTCAGTATGATTAGATTGGACATAACATTTTGAACCCAAACCATTAAAACAAGCAAATGTCCAGCCATTCCAAGATGTTTCTGTTCGTCATCCATTTTCTTGATTTTTATTCATTGGATTCTAGCCCTATTCCAGTCCAGGAATACCATCCCATTCAAAATTTCGTTTGGTCACCACAAGATAACAATGTTTCATTGATGTCAAACAAATGCTTCTGCACACACCCAACATCGAACCATATTTTCCATAAGGATCAAGTTGGGATAAAGATTTTCTAATCTTTTGCGATTTTAAATAGGGCCTGGGCCTCCGCATGGATTTTTTGGAAGTTATGGGCGATCTTTTCACTGTTCCCAGGGTATTTGGGTACCGGTAGTACCCGTTCCCATTGGGGGATGGGGAATCGGACCCGTTGGTCCCGTCCATCCGAAAAGGCAATGAATTCCCCTTGGCGCAATCTAAAGAATACATCGGAGCGGACCTTGCTGACCTCCCGTTCCCCTTTGGTGACCCGGGTATCGGGGTCAAAGGGATCCTGTTTTCGGGTCACGGACCGAAAGGGCCGTTTTATCCGTTCAAAAAACTGTTCGTAGTAGAGTGCGGTACTGGGATCGTTGACCTTCCCAAAGAATTGGTAGGAGAGGTTGGAGAGGATGGCGCGACTGGCCTTTTCCCCGTACATCATATCGTTCTGGGCCTTGTCCTGCATCACATAGACCGTAGTGATGTCATAGCTGCGGAGGGTGGCGGGTATCCGGTGCATGTTGAGCAAACGAATGGTCGGCGCTTCCTCCATCAATAAAAAAGCATGCCTTTGTCCCCGGAGGCTCATCTGTTTGGTCATCGTATGGAGAATGGTGGCGATGACGGGCGAAAATGCCGTTTCGTATTTGGGATGGTTGACAATGGCGACAATGGAGGGATGTTCGGGATTGTTGACATCCAGATCGATCTCGTCGGCGGATAGGGCCATGAAGATCCTCCGGGTACTGATTTTTTTCAGGGCATTGGCCAGGGTGGACAGTACCCCTGCCGTCTGCCTTTCCGATTCCTTTCCCGCGATAAAGGCATCCGCCATGGCCTTGGCAGTGAGGTCCCCACTGAGCCAATGGATCAGTTGCCAGGGGTTCAGGTATTGGTAGATGGCAATAAGATGGGGCAGGGTACAGTATTGGGGATAATGGGTCCTGAGCATCCAGATCATGCCCCCAAGGAGGCCTTCAACCGCATCGTTGAAGAACTTGGAAGATCCATGGGCGATGGATTCCCGTTGTTCGAGCAGGTTTTCCAAAAGGACACGGGAGACCTCGTTCACACTTTCCTCATCGGGCAGGTAACGGGGGGCGATGGGGTTGACCCGTTTGTGGATGGTATCGAAGGATACTATATGGAAGGGGATATCCTTATCCTGGAAAAGGGGATAGGCCAGTTCGGTGATCTCAAAATGCTTGTAATCATGGATGACCCCACAGAATTTGTGCTTCTGGAAATGCTGCAACAGGGCATAGACCACGGATTCGGTCTTTCCGCTCCCGGCGGAACCGATGATGGACACCCCACGTCTGATGTTCCGCAGGGTGAGGGAACCGTTGCGCAAGGCCAACCTCACCTTGTATTTGGGATCGATGGGATCATATTCCTCCCGTAGGGACAGTCCCAATACCACTACAGCATTGATGAACAGGGCCGGTAATACGGCATATAACCAAAGTGGTGCCGACTGGGGCCAGCCCAATTGTGTTGATAAAGTGGCTCCTTCCCCCAGGAAAAGAACGGTCAACGCCCAAAAGGCCCAACGGTGGAAATACTGAAAGCCAAAGATGAGCACTGTAATTAAAGGGTAAAGGACCCACCAGTGGTCGGTCATGAAGGTATCCATTTGGGAAAGGGTATCCGTTGGCATGGGGTCAGATTTCAATGGAACTGGATTTCTTGGTCTGGGCCAGAGATTTTTGCAACTGTACAATGGTCTTCCGGGCCATGGCCGCCTTGCTGGTCGGAATCTTCGGGATGGGCACTTTCACCCCGGTCTTGGCTAACAATTTGAGGGCCAGGGAGCGTTGACCCGTGGGTAGGCCCACCAAGTTGGCAAAATAGCGTTTAGGATCCTTATCCAGGGTCTTTCGGGCGTTATAGGATTCCACATAGTTCCGGTCGTACTTAAAGAGCCGGTCAAAGGTCTTTTCCGCTTTTTCAAAGAACTCGTCCCTACGGAATCCCCTTTTTACCTTTTGGCCATTGAGTGTAGCTTCGGATTCCCGATAGCTGCTCCCCGGCGATAGGCTGAGTCTGTTGGTCACATCCTTACGGCTCATCACGATATGCACGTGCATCTGGGAGCCCGGTTTTTTCATTCCCTCTTCAATGGGCTTCCCGTTTTGTTGGTAGGGCATCTGTTTGTACAACCGATCGATGTCCCGTTGGATTTGTTTGGGATTGCCATGGATCTCCCCCCGGTCCACCTTGGCCAGGTCATTATGGAGTTTGGCGATTTGGCCCCGATAGGGACGGTTTTCCCGGATCTCGCGATCTCGTCCAGAGTAGGTCCGTTCATGTTCTATCTTGGCAAAGTACTTGAGCTGGTCCACTTGGACAGGCTGTTTTCGGTAAAAAGCTGAGGCATAGTCCTTCATCACCTCGCGAACATACTGTTTGAGTTTGGCGGGATTGTTCTGGATGGCGGCCAGTTCCCGTTTACTGGGGTTGATGGTCAGGGAATAGAACTTGGGTTCGTGCTGCTTGAGACGGTCGGTGTTGGCATCGATTTCCTTGACCACGGTCGCCGGGGCAATCCGGTCCTGCTGTTGATCAAAGAAGGGTTCCCTCTGCTCATGGGGTACGCCCTGGTTCTCTTTCTCTAGATATTCCACAAAGTCCCCGGAACTTTGTGAAAAGGTCTGGCCCATATGTTGACGGGTGATGGTGATGTACATATCATTGGGTTTTAAATTGTTGTTTGAGGTTTTCAAATTCCTTTGGGGACATATCCAGTTGCAAACGGGTGGCTCCCAAGGTAGTCTGTACCAATTTGACCCGATGGAACAGGAGGTCTTGGAAGGCGGCGGTGGTTCGGTCCAGTGCCTCTTGTATATCAATCCGTTGTTCCTGCTCCCGAAGCAGTTCGAAGGTCATGTCCAATTTGAGCTGCTCGGGTTCGGGCATTGAAAGACTCCCTTTTTCTTCGAGGTCATTTGGGTTGGGCCAGAGCTCAAAAAGCATTTCCATCATGGCCTTGGTTGGAAGGATGCCATCCTGTTCAATGCCCTTGACAATGGAGATTAGGGCATTGATCCGCTTTTTGGTCCCGTCCTCCCTTACCCCAAGGTTATCGTTGGGGGATAGTTGGTTCCATTTGAAAAAGTTGAGCATGGCCTCCAGGGTCTCCGTGTGGGTAGGGGACACCTCACGGGAAAATTCCCGAAAACGGTCGGCCACCTCTTTTTTGATACTGATGGCACTGAAGCGGTATTTTTGATGTGCATCCCCCATAGGTTACAGTAAATTTTACCGTGTTTTCTGGGGTTTGGAGCGTTTTTACTGTAAAGCTCATTGAATGTTTTGGATTTATACAACTTTTAATCCATTGAATTTCAAATGATTGAATCAATAAAATTGATGCAACATGGCGCAGCCGTGTTGCCCTCTTGCTATTCCTTTTTATGCGGCGCATAAAAATCCACAGCCCCGTACCTGAAGGTACACGCATTGCTTTTTGGCAAGGACCAAAAGGAATTTTTTAAGAAAATTCCAACCTCACTTTTTTGGAATTTCCAGTGATTTTGGAAAAGAGCTGCATTTTTATCAAAGGGCAAAAAAAAAAAAAGCGGACCATAAAAATGGCCCGCTGTCCTTTGGGTTTTGGGATGGCTCACAAAAGGCCATCATCCGCAAAGCTGAAGTAGCCACCCTCGGGCACGATGATAAGATGGTCGAGTACCCTGACGTCGAACAGTTCGGCAGCCTTTCGGATTTTTTCCGTCAACTGTCTGTCCTGTTGGCTCGGTTTCAAATTGCCCGATGGATGGTTGTGTGCCAAGATGATACCCACGGATAAAGTCTTGAGCACCACGGCAAATAGAATCCGCAAATCTACTAAGGTCCCCGTGATGCCTCCGTCGGACACTTGGAAGGTGCCCTTTAACCGGTTGGAATTGTTGAGCAAAAGCACCTTGAAGGTCTCCTTTACCGCAATGGTATCCCGGTTCCAATTGTCATGCAACACCTTGGCCGCTTCATGGGAAGAGGTCACCCTAGGGGAGTGCATTGCTCCCAATTTCTCGCAATAGCTGATTTTTATTTCATTAACTTTAGCTGTCATTTTTTTAGGTATTTAAAAAGTGTTTGGAAAAATGGGCAGCGGGGATGTTCTGGGGGTATAACAGGGCATCCTCTCGACCATTTTTAATACTCGGAGGGCAATAGCAGGGTATTGTCCACAAAAAAGAGCCGCAGCTCGTCCAAGGGAAAATCCGTGATGTAGTATTGCTGCTCGGTGAAAACGGTACCGTTCCCATCGCTGTAGGCAATGACCGCATCAAAGCCGATCTCTTCCCGTTCCGCTTCGGAATAGCATTTAAAGTCCACGGTGACAAACCTGCTCTTTTCCATCAGGCTCTTGCCCATGACCGATGCATCCGTAAGCAGCCAATACGCATTGGCGGTTTGGGCAAGGTACTGGACGCCCTCGGTATATAACGTACGGCAAATCGGCAGGCTATAGATGCACTGCGAACCGTGGAAATGGCTCAACTGTTCCTTAAAATCTTGGATGGATATTTCCATGGGATATAGATTAGGATTAATGAGAAAGTAGGGATGCCCAAAACGGGCACCCCTTTTTGACTTAGGCAGCCTTTTCATTGGCCTTCCTTTTAGGGGTCTCCGTTTTTTTGGCGGCATTGTTCTTGCTGCCGTTGACAGGCTCGGTCTCGACCTTTGCCCCCATGAGTACCACTTCATCGGCCACGATCTCGGTCACATACCGTTGGTTGCCATCATCTGCAGTAAACGAACGGGTCTTGATCTTACCCCTGATCCCAACCTCACTGCCCTTGGAAGTGTACTTTTCCAGGATTTCGGCAGTCTTGCCCCAGGCCACGATTTGGTGCCAATCGGTTGATTGGACTTTCTCCCCCTTGCCATTTTTGTAATACTCATTGGTGGCCAAGGGAAAACGGGCCACTTTTCGACCACTTTCAAGGCTTGTAACTTTAGGGTCGTCCCCCACATTTCCGACTAATTGCACATGATTTCTAAAATTGCTCATGATTAAAGGATTTATGCCCAAAAAGGGCGGTTAGAAAAAAATTGAACTCAACCTCAATGGGAAACCCCGACCCATCCCAAAAACCCACTGGAAAAAGGCCGAAGGCTCCTGATTTACTTATGGTATCTCGAGCGTCTTCCTTTTTTTGATTTTTTTGAACTGCTTCCGATATATGGGATGTGTACGATTTCATGGGTTCCAGTTTTTGATTTACTTCCAGTAGCGCCGTCGCTGTCCCCTTTTTTTGATGCTGATCAGAGTACAACATCGCTAATTGTGCAAGCCATATAAAAAAGAGCCCCAACGGAAGTGGGGTTCTGGCTTTATGCTGGCTACAAGGAGGGATGTTGTTGTTTTGCCTACAAAAAAAGAGGAGGGTCAGCGCGGCTTGAGAGAAGGGGCAAAAAGGAATCCTGTGAAGCCCATATCCCATGGAAGCAGCACAAAATGGAGAAAGGAAACTACAACGGTAGTAGTACCTATTAATTTGTTCGATTGACCTGCATGGTCATTCTAAGGATATTTGGTAATTTTCTTGTTAAAATTTCAATCTATGTTGAGTTCGGAACATTTCTACAATTATTTCCAGTTGAACCACTTTGACTATAAACAGGAATCCAACCGGTATTTGTTGGAAATGGACGAAGAGACTTTTCCCCGGACCTTCAAGGGAATCATCAATGGCAATAGGAAGGATTACGACAGGACCATCAGGATGGATATCCGATTTACCTTTCTTTTGTCGGTTGAGGCACTTTTCGAATTCATCTTTGCCCTTTTACCCGAAAAAGATGGCACAATGAACGACAAGAGGATATTACAAAGACTTGCCCAGAGAAAGCACAACAATGAAGAAATCAGAAAATTTGCCAAGGGAGAGAAGAACATCTTGGATGAAACCTTCAGCAAAATTCTATTCTTCACTATGGAGCAGGAAGAAAGGCAAATGCCCTTTATACAACACTTGTTCTATGCCGGTGTGGAACAGGATAAAGTCAAACATGATATTAGTAAATGCGTGGATGTGATATATCGTTCCTTAAAGGTATTGGCGAGCGAGCTGGCCAACCGCACAGAATTGAACAGTTACAAACATGGATTGAAGGCCATCCCATTTTTTAAAACCATTGAGGTCTTTGATCCAGAGACTGAAGAACGGCTTATGGAATATGATATGGAGAATACCCTGACCAATTATGTCTGGGATGCCAAAAATAAAGTTTCCCGTTTTGAGACCCAGGCCTTGGATTATGAGCGGGACATCCTGTTGACCCATTGGACTTCCAATCTGATTGCCAATATGGTCCAAAGCAGAAAGTCCATGTTTGATAGCGGCAAGGGTAAATCAGCGCATATCATGTTCTTTAGCGAAAAAGAATGGGAGAGAATAAAAAAGGCGAACGTCAAGGCACAGCGGTTTACAATGAAATTTGAACATGATTCATAATAGTATGGCTCAGGATAAACAAACCAACGATGCCGGGACCAAGCAGTTCAAATTGGGAAAGATTTCCAAGGTTTTGATGTTGCTGGCCGCCCTACTCCTGATATTTTCCTTCTTCGCACCATGGCTCCTCACACGATTCTCCTATATTGACATGTCACCGTATGGAACCGTTGGGGATACCATTGGGGGAATCATGAACCCTTTTATTGCCGCGGCCGGGGTTATATCAACTTTCTTGGCATTCTATATGCAGGTCAGAGCCAATAAACTCCAGCGCGAACTGTTCGAGGAACAGATTGTTGAGGAACGGGACCGGTTCCAAAAGGAACTGAAGGAACAACAAAAACAGTTTAAACAAACTGCTTTTGAACAAAGGTTCTATGAGATGCTGCGTTTGCACAAGGAGAACATAGATGAAATGTTATTCGTGGTACGGCCCATAGCCAAAGAGCCCAGGGAAGTATATGGGCGAAAGGTTTTTGTGGAATTTTTAAAGGAGGTAGAGGCAATTTATGCCATTGTCAAACACTATTTCCCACTGGAGGAAAAGGAATTCCATATTGATTTGGCCTACAGTTATTTTTTCCAGGGAATAGGAGAACAGGATGTAGCCTATGCAAAGAAACCGTCCAAAGACCCACATTCAAAGGCCATTAAAGGGATTATCCAGGTCAATGCGGTTCACAAAAACGGAGGGGGAATTTCTTCAGGGCTAAATGGGATCGCCCACCATACGGGAGACCGGATAAAGAAGTTCCCTGACTGTTGGATGGCCTATGGCCATGGCAGTCAATTGGGCCATTACTACCGGCACCTATACCAAACGGTCAAATTTGTTGCCAAACAGCCTGAGGATTTTATCACCTATGAGGAAAAAAGGAGTTATCTCAGGACCTTGCGGGCACAGCTTTCCAATCAGGAGCAGGCTCTTTTATTCTATAACTTTAAATCGAAATTTGGCAGAAAGTGGAACTACCCAAGAAATAAATTCCTTACGGATTACCGTATGATCCACAACTTGGACAATGGGCTGTTGTTGCATGATTTTGATTTGGTGGAAGAGTTTGGATTGGATGACAATCCAACCTATAGAAAGGAGAAAGGAAGGAATGATGATTACCTTTTCGAATTTCAGGAATATAGGAAAAAGACAATGGAAAAAAGAGAGTGATTGTTTGACGGTAGAAATGAAAACAAAACAACAATACTATGGGAAGAGATTTTAAGATCGGGGATTCATTATTATGGACTTTCCAGACCGATTCTGTCATGCTGGATTTTAAGTTTGATCCAGTAATCTCATTCTTGGATGGTGCCTCGGGGATGATCGCTGAAAAGGAAAAGGAGATCAGTAGGAAGTTTGAAGAGTGGAACGAGAAGCAAAAGCAGGATTCAGATTTGCCCGATGCGTATGACGTGTATGAAAATGAGGTCTTGGAACACTCCAAATTCCCAGAACTGCTCAACAATTCAGTGTATTTGGTGCTCTACGCCATGTTTGAATCCCACTACCTTGAACTCTGTCAGATGACGGGAAGTCTCCATAAAAGTAGGATGAAGGTCCGAGATCTTTCCGGCAACAGTTATATAGACCAGTGCAGGCGCTATTTGATAAAGGTTATCGGGTTGGACATGGACGAAACCATGGAAGATTGGAACGAAATACTTAAACATCAACGTTTGCGGAATGCAATCACCCACAAAAGTGGTAAGATAACTGAAATGAAGAGTGATTTGCGGAGTTTTATTGATAATAGGAACGGGGTCACCTATTACCCGGAACGAAAACTCGTCCAAATTGAATCCACTGAATTTTTAAAGGGCTTTATCGGGGTAATCAAGAGTTATTTCAATAAGGTCAATATACAGATCGTACGACATTATAGTCAAACCTCACGATAATCCATGGAGTCTGAATTTTATGATATCAATGATAGGAACCAAGATTACCAAGAAATAAATCTCTTGGTTGGGAGAATGATTCATGGATTAAAGGCTATGGCAATGATATATCATGATTATTCAGATGATATCAACTCTTTTGAAAGAATACATGAGCTCAAGGACAATTTAGCATATCGGTTAAAATCGGCTCAACACTTATATCTGCTGCTCTTGAACGAATATGAATTGAAAGAGCGGGAACTAACGAAGATTTTAGAGAATGACCCAAGATTGTTTCAGGTTAATTGGGGAGGTAAAAATCCAGTAGCCGGGAAAATTGAGGAGGAGCTTGCGGCCATTTTCGATAGTTTGGTTTATCACCTAAACACCTCTTTTGATTATCTGGCACATATCACCAGCTATATATGTTTGAAAAAAATAAAAAAAACGGTGTACTGGTCTGGCCTAAGAAATTATGCGAAGGCAAAGGGAAATGAAATATCCACTTTATGGATCAAAGAAACCATAGTACGAGTTAATGATGATTTTGTTTCTAAACTAGATGATTATAGGTCCCGATTAATCCATACAAAACGGGATGTTCATCCTCTAATGGCATTTAAATCGAACGAAACCAAAGTAACACAACTTTACCTTTCCGCTTCTGATACGTCAAAAAGATTTTTTAAAAAGAGCTTGGCAAATTATGACAAGGATAAGGGAATTTCCTTATCCTTTCTCGCATCTACTTTGATTCGGGATACCTTGGACAAAATAGAGTTGATGTTAGATGCCTTGGTCTATGAAATCAATGTAGCTTCAAATTTTCCAAATAATTGGGATGAATCCAAAAAAGGTTTGATGTTGATAAGACGTGATCCAAAGACGAAAAAAGGTAAATTAGTTAGTGATATTGAATGGGATAAGTTTAAACATAAGACGGATTAGAAATGCAATGGGACTTGAATAAAATCAATAGTTTGATTTCTAATAAGATTGAGGAAAACCTAAATCTTGACTATAAGGCATCGGCATCTCTTGGAAAACAGGACAAAAAGGTGAATGAAATTTCCAAAGATGTATCGGCATTTGCTAATTCAGATGGTGGAACCATAATCTATGGGGTATCGGAAGATCCTGAAAAGCGACATTTGCCCCAAGGAATCGATCCCATTGACAGAAATTTGGTTTCAAAGGAATGGTTAGAGCAAATCATCCAGGGAAATATTAGACCAAGAATAGATGGAATCAAAATCCATCCAGTCACGGTGAATGAGCAAAAAGGCCATGTAATCTATGTGGTGGATATTCCAAAGAGCAACACTGCACACCAAGCTAAGGATAAGAAATACTATAAGAGATACAATTTTAATTCGGAGGCTATGCTTGATTATGAGATCAGGGACGTTCTTAACCGTACCAAAGACCCCATAATAGACCTTGAGTTTGAAATACTTTCCAAAACGGTAGAGGTAAAAGCATCACCATCCTATCTTGAAAACCCAATTCTTAGCCTGGGTTCCTTAGGAGGGACCGAACCAGAAAAAAAGGTTAAAACGTATTTGACGCTTAGGGTTTGGGCCGTGAACACGGGCAGGGTACTTGCCCAGTATTTGAATGCGGATATTGGGATACCCTATGAATACCTTGCCAAAAACGAGGAGAATAAAGAAGGCATGGCGACCTTTTTTATGGACAATACCGTACGTGAGGTTGTGGACGTACAATTTTTCCCTTCCATGACCGGTAGTGATGCTGTCGAAAAGTTGGGCCCTTCGAGGTATGACCCCATATTGCCGAAAAGATTTCTGTTGCTTAAGAAAATAGGGCTCAATCCGTCAGTTTTGACCTCAGAGGAAGTGTTGCAATGGATAGTATACTGTGACAATGCCGAGCCGAGGGAAGGTGAGATTAAATGGAAGGAAATAAAAGTGTTTGAGAATGATTGAGAGAAATGATTGACAATGATAAGGTATAGACTATGGCCAGTTCATTGATTTGGTCGAATGCAGCATTCTCAAAGTTCTTCAAATAGATTTCCATGGTAGTGATGGAATTGTATCCCAAGCCCTCACTTACAGGGGCCATTGAGGCACTAAGGTCTTTTTCAATGGTGGTCCATGCAAGTCTAATGGTATAGGTGATCCGTTTTTTCTCTATTTCTGTATCGTAGGCAATAATTTTCAGGCCCTTGTTCATGTTGTCATGTGGAGGGCATATAGTTTTAGTGTTTGACGGAACTTCCAGTATGACCTATTTGTATACTGAAAAATCCGCACCTTTTGCCCTTCAAACGGTATTGAAAGAAATTTGACAACGGAGCAGATAGGAGGACAGGCAACGGTTCTCTTGTCTTGTCCCGGTAATAGAGGATAAGTGATCAAGAGTTGCCCTGTTCCACATATAATTGATGCAATGCCCCCATAAGTAAAAAAAGGATCATCGTATCATCACCATCAAAGGCTTCCCTGATCTTGTTATAGGCAATTCGAACCTGCGCCTCGACCGTGCGGACTGAGATTCCCAAATAATCTGAGGCCTCTTGCTGGCTCAGCCCCTCTAATTTGGTCATGCGAAGGATCTGTTGGCAACGTTCGGGCAAAGTCCCAATGATCTTTCTAAGTTTGATGATCTGTTGTTGGGCATATTCTTCACCTTCTCTTTCATCATGGACAGCATCAAAGGTCAATTCTGCATAGAGGTTGGCCCTAGTCATGGTACTCCTGTAGTGGTCTATGAATTGGTTCTTTGCCGTGGTGAACAACAACTGTTTAAACCCAAATGGCTGTAGGGATTTTCGTCTTTTCCAAATCGAGACAAAACTCATTTGGACAATATCCTCGGCCAGATCCCGGTCATGGGTCAGGGTAAGGACATAGCCCAACAGCGCCTTGTGGTATGTATCGAAAAACAATTTAAAAGCCTGATTATCACCGTTAATGATCGCCTTCGCCAATTCATTGTCATTTTCGAATGTCTTCATTTTAGGGGAATTGAGTGATGGGACATAACAGACCAACGCCGGGTAAATGTAGAAAAAAGTTAAGAAATGATTAAGTATCTTTTAAGTGACATCCGTTTAACCCATAAACAACACATACCCAATGACCGAAAAAGAAGAACAGCTGATCCATAGGTTCCTTGACCGAAAACTGACAGAGGACGAATGGGACATGTTATTGACATGGTTGCAGAAACCGGCCAATAAAAAAACCTTCAACACCTATGTCAAAGCTGATTATTATCTGAGACTATCAGATTCAGATGCGAATATGGAACGTCTCTATGAACAGGTACTAAAATCGGCCAATGAAAATGGCAGGACCACAGGAGCAAGGAAATTCCAGCTCGGTCGAAAATGGATAGCCGCAGCTTCCATTGTCCTTTTGTTGGGTATGGGCCTTGGCTGGTATTTTTATGATATGACCAGTGAAAACAAGCCCACCCAGATTGTGGAAACCTCCATCGAACAAGGAACCGATGGGGCCATCCTGACCTTGGAAGATGGCACTGAAGTGGTGTTGCAAAAAGGGAACAACTATCAAAACAACTATGTGACCAGTAATGGGGAACAAGTGGTCTATGATAGGGAGAAGGCCAAGGAGAGCCATCGGTACAATACCATTTCCGTCAACCGAGGGAAACAATTTGCCGTTACGCTGGCCGATGGTACCAAGGTCTGGCTGAATTCAGGCTCGAAGCTTACATATCCTGTGCATTTCAATCCAGGGGAAACCAGAGTTGTCGAGCTCTTATACGGGGAGGCCTATTTTGATGTCACTCCCGCCACGGAGCATGGAGGTGATGCCTTTGAAGTGGAACACGGACAACAAAATGTCCGCGTTCTCGGAACAGAGTTCAATATCAAAGCATACCCAGAAGAAAAACAGGTGTACACGACCTTAGTGGAAGGGAAGGTGGAAATAGGTTTTGGCACTTTAAAAGCCATTTTGGTGCCAAACGATCAATCCGTTGCCAATCTTGAAAACGGTACCCTTGAGGTCCAACAATTGGATGTAAAGGCCGAAACCGCATGGCGCGAGGGACTCTTCATGTTCAAGAGCAAACCTTTGGGCGAGATTGCCGTTACCCTCTCCCGATGGTATGATATCGATATAGAGATTACCGAACAATCCATGAAAGATGTCGAATTCAAGGGCACACTGAGCAAGGACCAACCCTTGGAAGAAATATTGGAACTTATCAAGAACACTAAATTCATCAACGCTTATGACATAGAAGAGAACAAAGTGGTCATCCGCTAGAACCGTCCATTAAGTGGACCACTATAAAAAAAGAGAGGGACAGGATTACCAACATCTCACCGACGATAATCCTTCCCCCTGGACAAATAACTAATGACTCATTAATTAAATGCAATCAAATTTATGAAAAACCAAACAAATTGGGCTTCTCCAAAATCCCTTGGAAACAAGCTCTTGTTATTGACTATGAAAGGCTACCTTCTCTTTTTTTGTACTTTGGCCATGGGAATGAACACGGACAAGGTGTTATCCCAGCAAATGGTAGTCATTGCAACCGACCAAGTGCTGACCGTGGATGAGGTCTTTGACCTTATCATGGAACAGACGGACTACAATTTCATCTACCAAGTGGATCTCTTCAAAGGGAAGCCAAAGGTCGAGTTAAAGAAGGGAAAGATAAAAGTGGACAAGCTTTTGCAATTGAGCTTGGCCGATTCTCCCGTAATTCTCGACCTGACCGATTCCAATACCATATTCATCAAACCCGAATCCATGTCCATGGACCAAAGACAACAGGATTTTGTGGTAACAGGCAAGGTGACAAACCTGGACGGGGTTCCTTTGCCAGGGGTCACTGTGCGGATAAAAAACATGAACCGTGGTGTGGCTACCGACTTCAATGGTGATTTTAAAATTATGGTGCCCGATGAATCCAGTGTTCTGGTATTCACCAGTGTCGGTTACCGCAGCCAAGAGATTTCCGTAGGCAAGCTGCGTACGGTCAATATAAGTCTGGAGGAAAGCGTCAGCGAACTGGACGAAGTGGTGTTGAACGCGGGCTATTACAAAACCTCCCAAAGAAAGGCCACTGGAAATATTGCTAGAATAGATAAGAAAACCATTGAAAACCAACCTGTCAATAATCCTTTAGGGGCCCTTCAAGGCTATGTGTCGGGAGTTGACATAAGACAGACCACAGGAGTTCCTGGCGGCGGTTTTGAAATCGAGATCAGGGGCAGAAATTTTATAAACGGGGGTACAAATCCTTTGTTCATTGTCGATGGCGTCCCTTTTAGCTCAGAGTCGTTGGAAGCAACCCGGGTAGGTTCACAGATTAATCAAGCGAACGTAAGTCCGCTGAATGCGCTCAATCCACAAGACATTGAAAGTATTGAAATTCTTAAAGAAGCAGATGCCACGGCCATTTATGGATCTAGAGGTGCTAATGGGGTGGTATTGATTACTACAAGGAAGGGAAAAGCTGGGAAAACCCAATTCACGGCAAACTTAAGCACCTCCCTGGGAAAGGTGAGCCAGTTCAGAAATTTAATGACCACGGATCAATTTTTGGAAGTTAGGAGGGAAGGGGCTGTACAGGATGGCTATGGCTCATTTTTAGAGGATCCCGCTTTCGATTTTTTCTGGCCTGATATTACGGTGTGGGGACAAGATCGATATACAGATTGGCAAAAAGAACTCATTGGGGGTACAGCCTTCAGAAACAACGTACAGCTTTCTATATCTGGCGGTAGTGATCAAACCCAATTTTTGATCAGTGGGGCACATCAAAAACAGACCACCGTTTTTCCGGGAGACTCCAATTATAAAAAGACAACCGTGCACAGTAATGTCAACCACCAATCGAAAGATGGCCGTTTTAGTTTGAATTTTTCAACCAATTATGCGATAGAGAACAATGATTTACTTCGTCAAGACCCAACAAGCCTAGCCTATTCCTTGCCACCGAACGCGCCTGCGGTATATGATGAAGAAGGTAATATTAATTGGGAAAACAATACGTTCCGGGACAATCCGATGGCCCAAATGCTAAGGGACTATCAAGTACAAACAAAAACACTCATTGCAAATCTGGGAGTATCATATCGCTTATTGTCAAGTTTGGAATTTAAGACAAACTTAGGGTATAACAACAGCGAATATGGTTCCTTCAATACTTTTCCACATGATTCCAGAAGTCCCGGTGACGGATACACATCAAGGACCGGTTCAATCATTGACCTGAATACTTCAGCTCGTGATTCTTGGATCGTTGAACCACAAATAAACTGGATGCAGGAATGGAACGGCCTAAAACTGGATGTGTTGGTGGGATCCACCTTTCAACAAGAGACCACGGAACAATTTGTGCAGCGGGGTAGAGGTTTTGCCAGCAACCAACTCATCCAAAATATCGCTGCTGCAGAAACTGTTGAAATAGTGGATGATATCGATAGTGAATACAACTATCAAGCCTTTTTTGGTCGACTGAACCTAAATTGGAAAGACAGGTATATAGTTAACCTTACCGGTAGAAGGGATGGTTCCTCGCGGTTTGGGCCGGGAAAACAGTTCGGTAATTTTGGAGCTGTCGGGGCGGCTTGGATTTTTTCCAATGAAAACTTTCTTAAAGACAATCCAACGTTCAATTTCGGTAAGATAAGGGCGAGTTATGGCACTACCGGGAGCGATAATATAGGAAATTATAAATTTTTGGATACTTATACCACGTCCAATGAGCAGTATAATGGCATCAACATAATGGAGCCCTCTGGAATTTTCAATCCTATCTTGGCTTGGGAAGAGAACAAAAAACTTGAGTTTGGTCTTGAGCTTGGATTTTTTAAAGACCGGTTAGTATTGAATACTTCTTGGTATCGAAACCGCTCATCCAACCAGTTGATAGGAATTCCTTTGGCGGCCACAACTGGTTTTGGGAGTTTAGAAGGGAATTTTGATGCTGTTGTTCAAAATACCGGTTTTGAATTAGATCTTAATACGGTTAATGTCCAAGGTAAGGGGTTTCGATGGACCACAAGCTTCAATATCACAGTTCCAAAAAATGAACTGTTGAAGTTCGATGACATTGAAAATTCCACATTTGCCAATAGATATGAAGTCGGAAAATCCTTGAACATTCGTTATTTATTCCGCTCCCTTGGCGTAAATCCGGAAACCGGTTTATATGAGTTCGAGGATTTCAATAACGACGGTCTCACCGATAGGACAAATGATAGACAGGTCACAAGGGATTTTACGCCCGATCTTTATGGTGGTTTGGGCAATACATTAAGGTATAAGAATCTATCCTTGGATTTTTTCTTTCAATTCAAAAAACAATTGGGGTACAACTATTATCGGGATCAGAATTTACCCGGATACCCTAGGAATCTACCCGTGGATTTTTATGACCGTTGGCAGGAACCTGGAGATATTGCTCCCTATCCACGTGCAACGGCTGGATTGGACTTTAGCGGTGATCTACCCTATGTTGGCGGATATCAAGCTACGAGTGATGCAGCCGTTACGGATGCTTCATTTATTCGATTGCGCAACGTTTTGCTGACCTATAGAATACCAAAGGGTTTTAGCCTAGGGTTGGATGCAAGCGTCTATTTACAAGGCCAGAACTTATTGACCATCACAGGGTATAGATTTGGCGACCCAGAACAGACAAGTTTTAATTATTTACCGCCACTACGTCAATTCACGTTGGGATTGAACCTAAACTTTTAAATTATTGATTATGAAGACTAAGGAAATCAACATAAAGAAATCAATTTTACAGCGTGAGCACTTGAAAAAATGTGTTCATAGCATAAAATACAAAGTCCTTTTACTAGCAATACTCGGGATTAATGCCTGTACGGATTTTGTTGAAATCGACCCTCCAAAAAATACCTTGGTAGCAGAAACGGTTTTTGAGGATTCAGAGACCGTAGAATCCGCATTGGCCAATGTGTATGTTAAAATGCGGGATGACGGTATGGTATCGGGTAATTTTGGCTTGGGTTTATTAATGGGTTCCTATAGCGATGAATTAGATTATTATAACTCTTTTGTCGAATATTCGAGGATATATAATCATGGCGTCATAAATAGCAGTTCAACTGCTTTGGAATGGTGGACCCATGCCTATAATATCATCTATGCGGTCAATGATATCATCATTGGTCTTGATCAAACACAAAGCTTAAGCACTGCTGAAATAAATGAATATAAAGGGCAGGCGCTCTTTGTTCGTGCTTTTATACATAGTCTATTGGTGGGCATGTACGGTGATGTCCCTTATATTACTACAACCGATTATTTGAAAAACAATACTGTAGGCCGCATGTCGGAAGCTGAGGTGTATGCACACGTTATTGATGACCTTATCGATGCTATTGATCTCTTGGGTGAGGACTATGTGGTGAGCGAACGTGTGATTCCCAATAGATGGGTTGCCAAAGCACTGTTGGCGCGGATTTATCTGTATACGGAAAACTGGGGGTTGGCCGAGACAACGGCATCTCAAGTATTGGATGGGTTTGAACTGGAACCAGATGTGGCCAATGTCTTTTTGAAGGAATCCTCCGAGGCCATATGGCAGTTCAAGCCTGATGATTATCCGGACAACAATGCAAATGAAGCCTCTTGGCTGATAATTCGGATGATACCAGGAAATTACTATGCGGTCACTGATGAACTCTTGTCGTCGTTTGAGGAAGGAGATCAACGGTTGGAGCATTGGATCAGTAGTTTTACAAGCGAATCTGACGAAGAAATTACATTGTATTATGCCCATAAGTACAAGGAAGCTTTCTACACCACAGAATTATCTCTGGAGTATACCATAGTATTCAGATTGGCGGAACAATATTTGATTCGTGCCGAGGCTAGGGCACAATTGGAAAATATTTCGGGTGCACAGCAAGACTTAAATGTCATTAGGAATAGGGCAGGCCTGGCCAATACAACAGCGGCCGGCAAAGCCGATCTATTGGATGCGATCTTACAGGAACGTCGTGTTGAACTGTTCACTGAACAAGGGCACCGTTGGTTCGATCTTAAACGAATGGGGAAGGCCAGTGAAGTCTTGGCCCCAATAAAAACCAACTGGAAGGATACGGATGTACTGTTTCCGATTCCTCTCAATGAAATCGAGTTGAACCCGAACCTTGAACCCCAGAACCCGGGGTATTGATCCTTTAAGCATACTGGAATATTCATTCTGCCGGTCTCTTTGATACGAGTGCCGGCAGATAGAACAGTGTCCAAAAGGAATATGCTTTTAAATGTTACGACACCCTGGTTGATAAGGTTTAATTATCTGCGGGCCAGATGATAATGCTCGAAAGAAATACTAATCCATAATCTTAAAACACAATGAAAGCTATTTTAATGATCCGTTCAGCAATGCAAGTGTTGCTATGTTCTTGTTTGACTATTAGCGGATGGTCCCAAAGCACTAGCAATAAGGAATCAAGTGCGAAGGAAGCATGGGAAGAACTGGACAGTATCAAGAATTATTTTGGCACACCCGATAAGGGGTTATCGATTTTTGAAAGAAGACGGCACAATGATCAAATCGCATCCAAAAAAAGTAAGCTAGCAGCCTCTTTTTTAAGGGATTATCCCGACGACCCCCACTATGATGAGGTGCTGGACATGTATTTCCACCGCACCTTCACCCCCGATTTTATTGAAGATCAAATATCAGACAGCCTGTTAACAGAAATAAATAGGGTATCGGTCCAATATAGAGCGTCCAAAACTAGAGAGGAAAAGGCTGAGATTTATTCCAAATTCAACAGGGTTGTTCCAGTGGACCATCAAGCTATGGAGGAATGGCTTCGGTTTGGAAGGAGTTTGGCCGCTTCGAAATCCAATTCAGATGCGCCTATGAGCAAAAAAATGGGAATTGACCTGAAGGTGTTCTATAGGGATTTGGAATTGGCGCTGAAATACTACCAAGGACTGTACAAAGATCCTACGGAAGAAAATTATTGGGAACGGTTCGATCTCCACTATTGGGAAACCTTCCGCTTGAAAATGACCGAACTTCTAAACAAGTATTCAAATGAGGAATCGATCGCGACCACGGTCCAACGTTTCATAGGTTATGTATCAGGCTATGCTCCCTCCCTTCAGGAACCCTACTGGGCCCATTTTTTGGAGATAACAGAAAGTGGAAAACCCTTTTCCGATCAATCGGCCTTTACGGCCCTTCATGAAATAGCCAAGAAAAACATGGCAGCACTGGAAGTATTGAAGCATAGAAGTCCCGATGACCCCTTTCAACTGGAAGTTACGGATATGGGGGGCAATGTCATTGACCTTGAAGATTTTAGAGGGAAAGTCGTCCTCCTTGTATTCTGGTCCATTCGATGCCCCTACAGTATCAAAGAAATGCCACAGGTAGCCGAAATGTACAAGAAATACCGGGATAAAGGTTTTGAGATCATCGGAATCGCGGAAGAAGGTGAGGCTGCAAGGGAACATGTTATGGACATCAAGGAAAAAGCGGATGCGACATGGCCCCAAGTCCTGGATAAGGGCAAGAAAGCTAAGGTCAATCACCATGCACTGTTCCAGATATCATCTTATCCCACAGTTTGGCTGTTGGACAAAGAAGGAAAAATAGTGGACAAACATGCACGGGGAAAACGACTCGAGCCCCTTATCCGCGAACATTTGGGGCTTGAGCCCTTGAAATTCAATTATAGAAACCCCTTTGAACCAAACAACGACTAGAATTAAAAGTAAGGTCTAAAAATTAATGGCAATGGAAAACGCAAGATTAAGAATAGAAAATCTCTCCCATCGGTACACCTCCCAATGGGCGGTCAAGGATGTAAGCTTCGATGTCACCCATAATGGCGTCATAGGGCTTCTGGGCTCCAATGGGGCCGGAAAATCAACGTTGATGAACACCATGTGCGGCACCCTTTATCAAACCAAGGGAGATATTTTTATCAACGGAATTGATGTTAGAAAATATCCCAAAGAGGCCAAAAAGCAAATTGGATTTTTACCCCAAAAAGCACCATTGCACCCTGATTTGACCGTTGATGAATATCTGTTGCATTGTGCAAAGCTAAGGCATACGGACAAGAAGATCATCCATGATGCCATTGAAGAGGCCAAACTCAAGTGCGGTATCATGCATTTCAGCAACAGATTGCTGCGAAACCTCTCAGGAGGATACCAACAACGCGTCGGGATCGCACAGGCAATTGTACACAAGCCTTCTTTTGTTGTATTGGACGAGCCAACCAATGGTTTGGATCCCAATCAAATCATAGAGGTCAGAAATCTAATAAAGAATATTGCCAAGGACTGTTCTGTCCTTGTATCCACGCACATTCTATCGGAGGTTGAGGCCATTTGTGACCACATAAAAATGATTGAGAACGGCGTTATGGTCTTTGAGGGAACCATCGAGGAATTCCACAATGTGATTGAGACCAATACAGCTCTGGTAAAGATGCGAACGCCACCTTCCATAGAAGAACTCGAAAAAATGAAAGGAGTGGATGCCGTGACCCCTTTGAATGCCAAGGGCGTGTTCCGTTTTAAGGTCAACAATGAAAAGGACACGCTTGAGAACATTGTCGAGCTGAGTATAAAAGGAGGGTGGCACCTGTACGAGATAACCGTCGAAAAGACTACACTGGAAGAAACATTTGCCGCCTTATCAAAAAAAGAATTTGTCAATCAAGTTTAAAACGAAAGAATATGAAAACAATCCTAAATATTGCGAAGACAGAACTGAAGAACTTGTTCTATTCCCCCATAGCTTGGCTGATTCTTATCATTTTTACCATACAGGCGAACATTACCTTTCTAGACATGTTTGAGTTGCTGTTAAAGTTTGCGGATTCAGGTAGGAGCTCATCTAATATCACAACAAGGATATTTACTGAACCTATGGGGGCCAGAACCGTGTTCATCAAAATACAGAACAACCTATTCTTATATATCCCCTTATTGACCATGGGATTGATGAGTCGTGAAATTAGCAGCGGTTCTATAAAGCTGCTGTTCTCTTCACCGGTGTCATCCTATCAAATTGTTTTTGGTAAGTATTTTGCCATGTTGTTCTATGGCTTGATCCTCATAGGAATATTATCACTGTCAGTAATTTTTGGAAGTATGGGGGTCAAAAATTTGGATGTTCCCTATTTGCTTTCAGGGTTATTTGGTGTATATCTATTGATATGTGCCTATTCCGCAATTGGACTTTTCATGTCCGCGCTCACGTCGTATCAGGTGGTGGCTGCTTTCAGCACACTCGCAATTTTGGGCGCGTTGAACTATGTTGGCACGGTTGGTCAGAGTATCGCATTCGTACGTGAGTTGACCTATTGGCTGTCAATGTCCGGTCGCACGGAGACCATGATTTCCGGTTTATTGACCAGCGAGGATGTTATGTATTTTCTAATAGTGGTCACTATATTTTTAGGGTTTACCATTGTTAAGTTGGAAGCTGGAAGGATACGGAAAAAGTTTGTGAACTTTGGTAGGTATGCCTTAATTCTGTTGATTGGTGTCGTGGGGGGCTTTGTCTTCTCAAGACCAACCATAAAAAGTTATTTGGATGTAACTGCAAATAAGCACAATACCCTTCGTGAGAACAGTCAGCGTATTGTCAAGAATATTGATGGTAAATTGATCATAACCACCTATGTGAACATTTTGGGATACAACATGTACTATGGGGTTCCCATTAGGGTCAAGGTCGATATGGAACGCTTCGAGAAGTATATCCGCTTTAAACCGGATATCGAACTAAAGTATGTTTATTACTGGGATACCCCAAGCAATAATCCTTACATCTACAGTCGATATCCAGACGATTCTGAAGCTGAAATGGCAAAAAAAGTGGCAGATCTCTATGACATAGATTTTAATGAAGTCTTAGGTCCGGATCAAGTAAAGGGCATGGGATTGAAAGAAGAGGATAACGTATTTGTAAGGCTTGTGGAGCATCAAGATGGAGAAAAAACATTTCTTCGGATTTTTAAGGATATGCAGGTCATGCCTGACGAGAAGGAAATCACCGTGGCCTTGAAGCGTGTCGACAAAAGAAGTATTACAGTGGGCTTTGTAAAAGGTCATGGTGAACGGGAAGTGTTCGGTACGGGAGACGCTGACTATAGCAGGGTCTCGGTTTTGAAAAATTATAGGGAGTCACTGATAAACAATGGATTTGATTTTGAGGAGATAGACCTGTCTCATGGAGATGTCCCGGCAAGCATTGATATTTTGGTAGTGGCCGATGCCAGGTCACCCCTATCAGAATTGGAACAGAAAAGATTGTATTCCTTCATAGGCAATGGGGGTAATCTGCTCATTGCTGCAGAACCCAACAGAAGGGAGCATTTGGCCCCTTTAGCCAAACATATTGGCGTCGAATTTATTGATGGGGTCATTGTGGAACCCAGTGAGAATTTTTCCCCCACTTTGGTCATAAATAACCTTACGCCCAAAATTCAGGAAGAAATCTCTTTTGTATTTGAACGTATGGCAATACGGAATGAAAAAGTGACAACACTCGAAGGTATGGGACTGGAATATGAGCTGGCCAAAGAAAAAGGGTATGCGGTTACCCCCCTTTTACAGACCAAATGGCGTGGCTGTTGGAATGAATTGGAATCCACAAATTTTGAGGGGGACAGCTTGGTTCAGAATACTGATGTTGGCGAAATTCAAAAACCTTATGAAATGGCCGTTGCACTGAGTAAACAAAAAGCTGGCAAGGTACAACGTATAGTGGTCTTGGGTGATGCGGATTGTTGGAGTAATAGTGAGGCATTTATGCAACGGGAAGATTTGGAAACCAATAATCCAAGATTTATGATGGGTATTTTTGAATGGCTCTCCAATAGTGAATTTCCAGTTGATGTGCGTAAACCGCAATTTCAGGACAATGGATTCAAAATCAGTCAGTCCACTATCAAAATATGGAAAATTGTGCTTGTCTGGTTGTTACCATTGGGAATTGCAATTACCTATTTGTCCATATGGCTGACAAGAAGAAAAAAATAGATTGATCGTGACCAAATTTCTTTGTGAATCAAATTAAGGATATGGTCAGAAGATATCTCTTACAATCAATTACAGTTTAACATTAAAAAAAATATTTTTATGAAACGAGTTTATACAGTTATTCTATGGGTATGCGCTGTTGGTATAGTATCAGCACAATCTGTAGATCAAATTATCGAAAACCATATCGAAAAAATAGGTGGGAAAGAGGCTTGGAGTAAAATAAAATCCATTCACTTGAAGGGAGAGTTCATTACTTCTTCGGGGTCTGATAAGATTCTTACCATTAGTAAATCGGGAAGGCTTTTAGGCAATAAGATAGTAGATGGGAAAAGGGTGGTACAGTTTGCTTTTGACGGGGAACATTTTTGGGACTATGATTTTGTCAAAGGTGAGTTGACCAAACGGAACTCCAAAATATCGTCCAAGGCCAAAAAAGAAGCCCAGGAATTTCCGCTGATGTTTGTGAAAGCAAAAGAACTGGGATATAGAATGGAGCTTATTGGTGAAGAAAAGATAATGGGGGAAGACTGTTATAAATTAAAGATTAACAAAGGAAAAACCTTTGTGAAAGGAAAAGAAGTTGATGATGAAGCCATTTCATTCATAAACAAGGACAATTATTTGGAAATGTTGGTGGAAAACCGAAACACAAGAAGTGATCATATGGTATATACCTATTATCAGGATTATAAGAATGTTAATGGGATCTTATTGCCCTTTACCATAACTTGGTTTATCAATGAGGTTCAACTGGCTATCAATGTTGAGTCCTATGTCTTGAATGCTGAAGTCGATGAAGCCCTTTTTGAGTTTGAAAAAAAATAATACCGATAAAGATAAATGGTCACTGGCAATATGGGTGGGGATGCTATCGGCGATCAAGCCAACCCCATCCATTTTCTTGTCAGTAAAAAGAAAGTGAAGATATGATCTTTGACCTGCTCCCGAATGGACTTCAGGGCCTTGCCAATCTGGTTTTCCACAGTCTTGGGGATATCCTCAACTTGGGCAATTATCAAATAGCTGGCATACCTTGTATATTGTTTTAGTTTCACGTAAAGAGAACATACATATTGTTTGGATGGGTCCATATGGGATAAGTTTTAATTTGTAGTTTAGTTAGGTTTTCGGAGGGTAATAATCTTATACCCCGGAGCTATGGACAGGATAAGAGCTCTCCGTGCGGTAAGGAAAACGGACAGACATAGTTCATGATAATTTTGATGTCACCACATTTTGACAGTTTGAACAAGACTCTTTTTTAAAGATCTTCATAATCATATTGTATTACTCAAAAAGAAGATTGTTCAGGATATACCTTAAAGATAGGTAGTGTCGCATTCAGGTCAGAATCCAGAAAATCGGTGACCATTGGGATAAGCACATCCGTCTTTCGGATCATCCCGATATGGGTGGTGTCGAGCAGGATGGCCAAACGGAATTTTGGATGCCCGTTAATATCGCCCATCTTTCCAGCTCCCTTGGCCCAGAATATAGTTAATTAGTGTTATTCACTGTTGGCCGCTCGTGTTCTCTACATTTTCTTTTATTAGCCATGGCTTAGATTAAAAATAGGCCTACAGAATGTGATCATACAAAAGGTATTTTGGAAAGTAAGTGACAAATCCTGCTATCCAACTACAAGAAGATTTGCTTCGTCCAAGGATTCATTGGTAAAACTTTTTAAGTAAATTTCAGTAGTGACCACGCTTTGATGCCCAAGAGCATCACTGATCATGGCGATGGAAAGACCCATATGTTTTGCTATGGTCGCCCATGAATGTCTTAGGTAATAGGTAGTCAGTTTTTCATCGATTCCAGCATCTTTGGCCAGTATTGCTAAATTTTTGTTGATGGAACTGATATCGTTCCTATATTTTTTGAACATTTTTGGAGACCCATCATTACCGATGGGAAAAACAAAATCATCAGGTTTTTTTCCTTGTAGATAATAGTCAAGGACTTTTTGGAGCGCAGGGACAATTTTCACTGTTATAGGGTCATCGGTCTTGCTACGGCCATAAAAGATATATCCGGAATGGATGTTTTTCACCCTCAACTTTGCCAAATCGATAAAATTCATTCCTCGGGCCATGAACATAGTGATAAAATAATTTTTGGTATGCCACATAATTGTTTCACATGGATACTCGACCTGCAATACCTTTAAAATGCTTTCTTTAGGAAGAGCTTTCTTTTTGACTCGCTTACTGGTCGGGATCTTATATCTTGTAAATACATTTCTTTCGGGAAAATATTCATCCTCGTTAATAGCGGCATTATAGATGGCCCTTGCCCCTCGCATATAGTTGCTTATGGTGTTGGTGACGTTTCCCCTGGACCTGTGTTCCGCCTCAAAGTCCTTAAGGAAGCGGACGGTTATCTGAGATAATTTCAGGTCTCTACCGCCGTTCTGGTCCATAAAGACCTTGATACAGTCCTTGTACCATTTGGCGGTGCCGGGCTTATTGGCCTTAAGCTTTCTTTGGATCAGGACTTCGCCGAATTCGGAAAGCGTGATGCAATTTTCATATTTCTGTTTGATCTCTGTTTTGTTGTCGTTTTCCCATGACCGCTTTATTTCATCTACCAGGGTGTCCACCGTGATATTATCGATGTTCTCACCAAGGTCAAGGATGAGTCTCTTGGCCATCGTAAGCTTTTCAAACAACTCATGGTTGATAGCATCACAGTCAAGATTTGAATTTTCCTTGACCGATCGTTTCAAGGTGCCTTCTTTTTCATTCCATCCCTTTGGAGATGTATAGTGAGACAACCTAATGATTCGAGCTTTTTTGTGGAATACTCTGACCGCAATGGGATATAATCCTGTAAATTTACTTTGGGATTCGGTCCTGGTGTCAAGTATGATCCGTGCTTTGGCCATAATAGTTAGTGATAGTGATGAAAGTAAGAAAATAAAAATGCACACTTTGTGCACACTTTTATCTCAATCCATTAAAACACAAATAACACTAACTATCAGTAAATGTGTATTTTAAGTATTTTCAAAATACTATTTTAATTGAAAAGCATCGATTTTTTGGGACTTCTAAGCAGACGGTCGAAGGTTCGAATCCTTCCGCGATCACCAGTAAAATAAAGGCCTCAGAAGCATTTCGCTTTTGAGGCTTTTTTCATTTGCACTTTTTTTGCACTTTTTATTTTCTTTTTTAAAAGAGGCCAAAAATGCCGACCTTTATTGTAAATAAAGGCTATGCAGGTTATTTGCTTGGAAGAAGAAGCTTTCTACACTCTCTTGGAGAAATCAGTTGAGTATCTGGAAAGTAAACGAAAAGGTGCTCCTAGAAAATGGATAGGAGAAGAGGAGGCTGTTGAGATGCTCAGTGGCATTTCAAGGTCTACCCTTCAACGTATGCGCAACAATGGCGACATAGGTTATACCCAGCCAAGCAGGAAAATAATTCTGTATGATCGTGATTCAATTAATGCCTATTTAGAAAAGCATGCCAAAAAGCCCCTACGATAATGGAACAGGAGATCAAATCAGATAAGGACTATATAGAAGCCTTTAATCAAGGTTACGAGTTGGCAAAGGAGTTAGGACTCAAACCAGATATATTGGATGGTTTAAAGGCAGGGAAACACCGTTATATGGCGATGAAGGAGGGAATGGAGCAGTATGGCCGCGAATTGACAAAAACCAAGGATAAGGACAAAGGTATCCCGCCATTGGATTTAGATAATATTCAAAAAGGCGGATATATCCCCGATTATTCAAAATCTAAGGATAAAGATAAGGACAAGGGGTTCGACATGGATTTTTAATTCAAAACCAAGAACCTTATTTTTTCTCAAGCTCACTATCAGAAGGCTCTTGTCTTGTAAAAAGCTCTTCTAAGTGAGGTCTGTAATTGGTTTCAACCTGCTTTGGTGTATTGAGAATGTATTCTTTTGCCTTTTCAAAGGTCTTGATGTCCGTGTTTTTAAGGTTTTTGAAATATGCTTTAAGTTCATCCAATGTTGGAGTTTGCCCATTCTCCCCATTAAATTTTGAAGGTAATCCAGTCCAAATGACCGCATCTAATTCATGGGGTTCCATCCATTGAAGAATGATCTGTTGAATAGGGGTTTTAGCCAATGAATTGTTGCGTTGATAATGTATGAAATCTGAGCCAGTACCTTCTCTTATTCTTAATCTTGCCATAGCACTAGGAATATTGTCATCTGTCATTTTCGCCCATAGGGTTTGAACGAGTTTGGCTTTTTCTTCAATTACAAGTGTGATGTTTCCAGAATTTGATTGACGGGCAAATTCAATAGGCAGGATTGGACCATTTGTTTGCCAATCTCCGTCTATGATAAATTCTCTTGAGGTATCCCAGATAAGCGATCCCCAACCGATACATGCTATTTTCATTCGTTACTTCTATCTTCGGTTTAACAACAATACCTTAGATTAATTGAGCAAATGGAGAAAGTGTTCCTTTAGTTTTGGAACTTCTCTATTCGCATGATTATAGATTTGCCTATCCAAGCTAAACTTTGCCATTGGAAAGAAGGTTTCATCGAATGCTCCGGTATAATTTACCTTCAAGGGCTTATGTCCGCCTCGTCGCCGTGATAACAACTCTATTGATAGGGAACAGGTGTTAGTGGCTTCATTGAAGTCATGATAAAAGGATAATGGGTTTTTCAATTGCTTGTAATTGTCCACAACCCATCTTTGGATTTTTTGTTCACGTTCTTCTTTCATACAATAAAACTACTCAAAATTTTGTGTGCGTAGTCTGATTGTTGATTTCATGTCAAACCTTCTGCATGAAAAAGAAGCAAGCAAATAACGTCTCAGAAATCAAATTGACTTATTCACGCCATGTTAGGGCAAGTGAACGTCCTAAGATTACCTGTTCTCATGATGCCTATAATCTTTTCAAACAAAATTGGGATGATATGACCATTAATCTGTTTGAAGAGTTTAAAGTTATGATCCTGGACAGGAATAATGGTTGCATTGGCATATGTGATATTTCAAAGGGCGGCGTTTCGGGAACTGTTGTTGATGCAAAGCTTGTTTTTGTAACTGCATTGAAGGCAAGGGGCTGTGCAATCATTTTGGCCCATAATCATCCATCGGGTAATTTAAAGGCAAGTTCTGCTGATCAAACTCTGACGAATAAATTGGTAAATGGAGGTAAGTTTTTAGATATTCCAATTTTAGTGGATAAGCCGGGTAAACTGACCCACCTTCGCCGGATGAAACTGACCATGGCAAATGGACTGCCCAGATTTGATCTATCCTTGGGTTAAACTTAGTTTTTATTTTTCAATTTTCTTCTCA